>Ga0180218_1000135_pt1 | contig 111444 bp, 101 predicted proteins | sample eDN3rd37CKraftBY_FD_151334 | JGI IMG/M metagenome (GOLD analysis project Ga0180218, IMG submission 151334) | Enriched backyard soil microbial communities from Emeryville, California, USA - eDNA 3rd pass 37_C Kraft BY (version 2) (version 2) | ecosystem: Environmental > Terrestrial > Soil >... | reverse complement strand
AGGAACCAGGTGGCGCGGTTGCGGCGCACGCAGGTGGTGTCCTCGGGCGTGGTGTCGGACGCCGGGGTGCTGTCGACGGGGATGGTGGCGAAGTGCGCATCGAGATCGTCGTTGTCAGGTATGTCGATCACGGAGACGACCTCGGCGTCGATCACCACCGCGCGGTCGACAGGGATCGTCGCGAAGTGCGCGGCGAGCTCGTCGAAGATCGGGGTGGCGAAGCGGGGCGGGATTGCGAGTGTCATGTCAGCTCAATTCGTTTCGTCCAGGCGGAGGGTTCACGGGGTGTTGGGCATGCGCTGCGGACCGGTGCGGCTCTCACGGCTGCCGCGGAAGAATGCGGCGATCCCAGCGGAGAACCAGACATCGGTGGGGTGCGGCCCCATCGCCGGCGAAGTGGGCTGTGGTGCATCGGCGGTCGTATCGGTATGCTCAGTGCTTGACATCTGTATCCTTGTTCACTCGGTGTCAGTGGCCGTCAGCTGCGGGATCAGCTGGCGGCCAATCTTTTTGATTGAAGTCGTCGACGGCGAGCGTTAGGCCGACCGAAGCCTGCGCTTTTGCCCAGGCGCGATGTCACCTGACAGCCAAGAGTCGATCGCAGCCTCACTAATTCGCCAATGCCCACGCTTTCCTTTCCCTTTCTTCTTGTGCCCAACCAGCTCGCCCGAATAGAGAGCGTTGTAGATGGTGTTGGGATGACAAGCTGCGTACTCGGCTGCACTCCGAACTGTCAGCCAGGGAGAGTTGGTCATGCTGGGACCTGCTCAGCTACAGGAATATTCGCTACCGCCAGCTCAGGGGCGCCGAGTTGCTCACCGATAGCGAACAGGACCCGCGATACCCACCTCGCCCGTGGCGCCTTCTCGTCACGCTCCACCTTCGAGAGATAGGCCGTCGAAACTCCCGCCGAATGGGCAACTTCCTCGAGCGTCAGTCCGGCCGCGATCCTCAACTCACGAAGGGCACGTCCGGGGAACATCGTGCTTCTCATGGGCAAGAATCTAGATCAATTTGCCCATTAATGGCAACTGGGTAAATCGTCCATGCAACGTGCATGTTGCGCCCAATGGGCAAGTCCTGCTACCTTCACGGGCATGTTTGATGCCTCAGATGGGAAACAATCTGGCGCAGCGCCAGATATGGACGAGCAAACCCGCAAGGCATACGCCAGCAAGATCAAGCAAGCACGGGTCGCTGCCGGTCTGCGCCAGGAGGACCTTGCAGAGATCGCCGGCGTATCACGCCGCACCATCGGCAATATCGAGCGAGGGGAAGTGGTGCCCCAAGCCCATGTCCTTTGGAGACTTATGACTGCGCTGGATATGACACCGCACCCGGGAGATCACCTACCCGACTGGGTCGAGGAGTATCTCCAGATAATCGCCCCGCTTATCATGTCGATCCAGCAACCAGAGCGCGGCGCTGTGATGCGACGTGTGATTCTCACGCTGAGCGAAGCCGCTGCACGACACCACCAGGCTCAGAACGGCAGGTGATAGCCAGATGGCATGGACACGGCAACTTCCCTCGGGCAACCATCAGGGGATGTACCGAGATGCCGCCGGCGTCATTCGGAGTGCAGGAACGTTCAACACCAAACCTGAGGCGCTCCGCGAGGCCGGCAAGGCTGAATCTGACGAACGCGGTGCCCCTACCGACGCCCAGCTGGCCCGCATGACGTGGGGTGAATGGGAGCCTCACTGGCTGGCCCATAGGCGAGTCGCCGCCTCCACCAAGCACAAGGACGAGGGCAGGATCCGGAAGCACCTTCGACCGCACTGGGGGAGGGTGAAACTTCGCGAGATCACACGACACAAGATCCAAGGCTGGCTACGCGAACTGGAAGACACAGGCCTCTCGCCATCATCCGTGGTCCGTTGCTACCACCTGCTCAGCAGCTCTATGAAGGCAGCAGAGGCGGCGCGTGCCATAACAGTGAACCCATGCAAGGGAATTCGGCTACCTAAGGCGCACCCCACCCCCGAGCGATACCTCTCAGACTCGGAACTCGACGCGATTATCAACTCACTCACTCACGAGAACGACAAGCTTGCGGTTCAACTCCTCGTCGGTTCCGGCCTTCGACTAGGCGAAGCCATCGGATTGCATTGGGAATCTGTTGATCTCGCCCGCAGAGTCATCACTGTTCGATGGTCGTGGGACCCCATCGGGGGGCAGATGAAGGCCCCGAAGTCGTACCAGAAGCGATCGGTTCCGATCAGCAGAGATCTTGCAGCCGAGTTGCAGCGAGAACTTGAGTCGAATGGCCCAGGACGCATAGCTCCCGTGATGTATGTCGGGAAAGCCCCAACGACAGGTACTGTCCTGCGGCCACTTCGGGTACTCCGGGGAGCAGAGGGGAAACCGATGGACCCGGCTGCATTCCGAATCAGATGGGAGGCGGCGGTCGATGCGGCCCGAGTGAACGGCGAACCCATCCCCGCCGCACGGATACATGATCTCCGCCACACATTCGCGTCGCGCCTGGTCCGCGCCGGCATCCCCCTGTATGTGGTCAAAGACCTTCTCGGACACCAGTCGATCGTGACAACAGAGCGATACGCCCACCTTGCAGATTCTCAATGGTCCCTGGTTCAACAGGTGCTCGACACCTGCGGTGCTGCACACCTGCTGCATGCGACGTCCGAAGAGCAGGTCAAGGTAGTGAATAAGTCCAGCTAGAGGGGCGTGCCCCCAGTCGGACTCGAACCGACACTCGGCGGATTTTAAGTCCGCTGCCTCTGCCAATTGGGCTATGGGGGCGCTGCCGCGACCGGTCGGCCGGTCGCGGCACCGCCTCACACCCTAACCGGCGAGCTCGGCGACTTCGAGCGCGCGTACCGATTCGGCGACGGCCTCGGGATGGTCGATCCGGTCGAGGGCGACGATCTCGCCGGAGAATCGTGGACGTCCAGGAACGTCGCGGACCGGCACCGCCCGTTCGCGCCCCGCTATCGCACCACCGACATCGCGATCCCGTCGAGGATGTCGTGCTCGCTGACGACCAGCTCGGTGATCCCGGCGCGGGCACCGAACTCGTCGGCGAGCACCGTGGTGACGATCGCTCCCCCACCGATCACGTCGACCCGGCCCGGGTGCATCGGACCGTAGGCGGCGCGCTCGTCGTGGGTCTGCCCGAGCAGCGTCGAGCACACCTCGCGGAGCCGGTCGAACCCGACGGTCGACAGGTGCACCTTCTCGGGGTCGTACTCCTCGAGACCGTGCGCGATCGCCGACAGCGTGGTCATCGTGCCGGCGACGCCGACCCACGTGTGGGCCTGCTCGACCGGCACGTGCGCGAGCGCCTCACCGATCTTCTCCCGCGCGACGACGCGGGCCTCGGCGATCTGCTCGGCCGTGGGCGGATCGTCGTGCAGGCACCGTTCGGTGAGCCGCACGCACCCGATGTCGGTGGAGTACGCGGCGTGCACGCCGTCGGCGTCGCCGAGCACGATCTCGGTGGAGCCGCCACCGAGATCGACGACGACGAAAGGTCCACGCGCGGAATCGAGTTCGCCGACCGCGCCGGTGAAGGACAGCCGGGCCTCCTCGTCTCCGGAGATCACCTCGGCCTCGGCGCCGGGGATGACCGCGCCGAGCACCTCGCGGGTCATGGAGAAGAAGTCCTCGCGGTTGCCGGCGTCGCGGGTCGCGGACGTGGCGACCATCCGCACGGCGGTCGCTCCCGTTTCCCGGATCAGATCGGCGTATTCGGCGAGCGCGACGCGGGTGCGTTCGATGGCTTCGGGAGCGAGCACGCCGGTGGCGTCGACGCCCTGGCCGAGCCGCACGACCCGCATCAACCGGGTCACGTCGGTCAGGCGACCGTCGGGTCCGATGTCGGCGATCAGCAGGCGGATCGAGTTGGTCCCGCAATCGATCGCGGCGACACGGCTCATTCCGACTCCCCGCGCAGTTCGGCGTAGGTGGGCCAGTCCGCGGGAATCGCGGTGCCCCGCAAACCCGCGTCGGCCGCGAGGGCGACCGCCTCGTCCCCGAACGGGTTGACCCCCGGGCCCTTCGCGAGCGAATGCGCGATGAGCACGTGCAGGCACTTGACGCGGTCCGGCATGCCGCCGCCGGTGAAGTCGGTGCCGAGCGACTCGATCGCGTCACGTTCGGCGAGATACGCCTCGTGGGCGCGGCGGTAGGCGGCGGCGAGCTCGGGGTCGGTGCCGAGACGCTCGGTCATCTCCCGCATCACCCCGGCCGACTCCTGCCGGCTCGCTTCCGCGGTCAGACGCGGATCGGTGAGGTAGTACAGCGTGGGAAAGGGCGTGCCGTCGGGCAGCTTCGGTGCGGTCTTGACCACCCCGGGTGCGCCGTCCGGGCAGCGGTAGGCGATGGCGAGGACGCCGCGCGGGGTGCGCCCGAGCTGGGCGGCGACGGCATCGAGGTCGGACTGTGCGACGGGATCGGTCACCCGGTCGGTTCTCCTGCTTCTGGGGGTGCCACGGGCATCTGCCGGGGCACCGGTTCGGGCTCGGGTTCGGGCGGCGGTTCGGACACCGATCGCCACAGGTCGCTGTACCACGCGCCGGTCGAGGGTCGTTCCTGGATCTTCTCCTCGTCGACCAGACGGCCGTCGCCGGGAAGCTGCACCTGGTAGGGGGTGTCGCCGGGCATCACGAATCGCAGCCGTTCCCGGGCCTGCGCCCGGATCCACGCCGGATCCTCGATGTGCGCCTTCTGCTCCCGCAGCGCGGCGATCTCCTGCTCGAGCGCGACGCGTTCGGCTTCGACGCGGTCCGCTTCGGCGCGCTGGCCGACGTAGGTGCGCAGCGGCATCGCGAGGGTCAGTGCCAGGCCGCACACGACGAGAGCGAGCACGACGGCACGGCCGGTGGACAGACCCAGGAAGGTGCGTTCGGTGCGGGTCTTGCGGACCTCGCGGGGCGCACCGACGCGTGTGGGCCGGGCCCGGTTGGCGGAACCCCGGCTGCGACCCGGCGCCGAGGTGACGGGATCTTCGCGTCCTGCCGGACGCGCACCCGCCGACTCGGCCACCGGGTCGGGCGACGTGGTAGATCCCGACGGACGGGATCGGCTGGGCCGCCGCGAACCCACCGCACCCTCGGAACGGGCGCGTCGGGCGCCGGGCCGGGATCTACCGCGTTGACTCATACCGCTCCGGTCACGCCTCGGGGTTGAAGCGCGGGAACGCCAGCTCACCCGCGTAGCGAGCGGCATCGCCGAGGGACTCCTCGATGCGCAGCAGCTGGTTGTACTTCGCGACGCGCTCGGAGCGGGCCGGGGCACCGGTCTTGATCTGGCCGCTGCCGACGGCGACGGCCAGGTCGGCGATGGTGGTGTCCTCGGTCTCGCCGGAGCGGTGACTCATCATCGTCTTGTAGCCGTTGCGGTGTGCGAGATCGACGGCGTCGAGGGTCTCGGTGAGCGTGCCGATCTGGTTCACCTTCACCAGCAGCGCGTTGGCGGCACCCTTGACGATGCCCTCCTCGAGGCGCTCCGGGTTGGTGACGAACAGGTCGTCGCCGACGAGCTGCAGCTTGTTGCCGATCTTCTCGGTGAGCGCGACCCAGCCCTCCCAGTCGTCCTCGCTGAGCGGATCCTCCACGGAGACGAGCGGGTAGGCCGAGAGCAGGTCGTTGTAGAAGTCGGCGAGCTCGTCGGCGGTACGGACCTTGCCCTCGAACTTGTAGCCGGTGCCCTCGGTGTAGAACTCGGTGGCGGCGACGTCGAGCGCGAGCGCGACATCCGAACCGAGCTTCAGGCCGGTCTCGGCGATCGCCTCGCTGATGAGGTCGAGCGCTTCCTTGGTGCCGGCGACGTCCGGAGCGAAGCCCCCCTCGTCCCCGAGACCGGTGGCCAGGCCCTTGCTCTTGAGGACCGACTTGAGCGAGTGGTAGACCTCGGCGCCCCAGCGCAGGGACTCCTTGAAGGTGGGGGCGCCGATCGGCGCGACCATGAACTCCTGCACGTCGACGCCGGTGTCGGCGTGGGCGCCACCGTTGAGGATGTTCATCATCGGCACCGGCAGGATGTGGGCGTTCGGGCCACCGACGTAGCGGAACAGCTCCAGACCGGACGACTCCGCACCGGCCTTGGCGACCGCGAGCGACGCGCCGAGCAGCGCGTTCGCGCCGAGCCGGCCCTTGTCGGGGGTGCCGTCGGTGTCGAGCAGCGCCTGGTCGACGGTGCGCTGTTCGGTGGCGTCGAGGCCGATGATGGCCGGCGCGATCTCACCGAGAACCGCCTCGACGGCCTGCTCGACGCCCTTGCCCAGGTAGCGGTCGCCGCCGTCGCGCAACTCGACCGCCTCGTGCTCACCGGTGGACGCACCGGACGGCACCGCAGCGCGAGCGAAACTTCCGTCGTCGAGCAGCACCTCGACCTCGACCGTGGGGTTGCCCCGGGAGTCGAGGATTTCGCGGGCTCCTACCTGCTCAATGATGGCCACTGGCTGATTCTCCTTCGATGGACTTCACGCTGCGGGGTCTGCACGCTGGGGACAGCCTAACGGTCCCCACCTGGGCACGAGGCACCACTCGCCCCGGAGCCGCGACCGAACCCGGACCGATCGGACTCCGGTCGGTACAAATCGACCGGACCGGTCACGGTCGTACCCCGACGCTGTAGGCGGCGGCACGGTCGCGAACCAGAGCCATGTAGTCGGTCGAACGGTTGTAGGCGAACAGCGCGGCCGTCCAGCCTTCCGCTGTCGTGAGGTCGCCGCCGCGGTCGCACAGATACAGTCCCGCGCTGAGCGCCGCGTCGTCGAGATTGTCGGGGTCGGCGACGCCGTCGCCGTTGCCGTCGGTACCCCACCGGATCCATGTTTCGGGGATGAACTGCATCGGGCCCATCGCCCGGTCCAGGACGGGATCGCCGTCGAGCCGGCCGCCGTCGGTGTCGCGGATCTCTTCGAGACCGGGTCCACCGTCGAGGGGAACCCCGCGGATCGGCGGCGACACCGCGGCGTTGTCGTCGGCGCGGGCACCCCCGTGCCGCCCGTGCCCGCTCTCGACACTGCCGATCCCGGCGAGCGTGGTCCACGCGAGTCCGCAGTCCGGGCGGCTGCGAGCCAGCACGACGGCCGCGTGACCGTAGGCCTCCAGGGCGACGACGGGGATGCCCATTGCCTCGGCCTGCGGTTCGGCCCAGTCGCGCAGCTGCGCAGCGGTGCGGCCCGATCCGTCCACGTCGATGGCCGGCACCGGGGAACCCGCGCCCGGCGGAACGCCTTCCGGGATGGGGATCGGTGGTTCGCTCGGCGTCAGGATCGAGACGGCGACGGCCAGGACGACCACCGTCGCGAGCACACCGAACAACAGCCGCGGCCACGGCGAACGAGGTCGCACGGGCCGCGGGAGCGGTGGATTCGTCGCGGTCGGCTGCACGTCCCCATCTTCCACATCGCTATTAAAGGCCAGGTAAAGGGGCTTAAGGCCCTTGCCCGATTCGCGCTCGCGCGGTGTATGTTTCGTTCCGCACCAAAAGAAGAGGTTCGCCTCACCTAACCGCGCTGGAGTTCCATATGTCCGTGTTTGCCGCCGCCGGCGCTCCGTCCATCGCCACGCAGCTCGCCGGCTCCGGCCTCATCGGACTCCGGGAAGGACTCGAAGCCGGCATCGTCGTGATGATCCTCGTCGCGTTCCTGGTCAAGGCCGAGCGGCGCGACGCGTTGAAATGGGTGTGGCTCGGCGTCGGCATCGCCGTCGCGATGGTCGTCGCGACCTTCCTCATCATTCATTTCGGCACCTCGACGCTCGACGGCCTGGCCGCGGAGATCGCCGCCGGCATCGCCTCCCTCGTTGCCGTCGTCATCGTCACCGCGATGGTGCTGTGGATGCGCAGGGCGGCCCGCTCGATCTCAGGCGATCTGAAGTCCGGGATGGAGAAGGCCCTGATCGTCGGTCCGTCCGCGGTGCTGACCCTGGCCTTCTTCGCGGTCGGCCGCGAAGGACTCGAGACCGCGCTGCTGATGGTCGGCTACGCCGAGAACACCGCCGGCAGCGTGTGGCCGCTGGTCGGCCTGCTGCTCGGCATCGCCCTGGCCGCCGTCCTCACCGTCCTGATGTATCTCGGGGCCGTCCGCATCGACATGGCCAAGTTCTTCGAGTACACCGGGGCGTTCCTCGTCGTCGTGGCCGCCGGCATCCTCGCCTACGGGATCCGCGCCCTGCAGACCGGTGGCGTGCTGCCCGGCGCGAGCAATCTCGCCTTCGACGTCTCGGCCCACTACGACGCCGGCAGCTGGTACGGCACCGTCCTCGGCGGCATCCTCAACGTGCGCCCGGACCCGACGGTCCTGCAGTTCGTCGCCTGGCTGGCCTATCTGGTGGTCGTCCTGTTCCTATTCCTGCGCCCGACCGCCTCCCCCGCGCCGGCTCCTGCGGCCGACGAAACCGCCACCGTCTGAATCTTCCGTTCCGTGCACAATCTCCTCCCGAAAGGCACCGACCCGATGCGTCGTACCACCTATGCCCTGGCGGCCGCCGCCGTTCTACCCCTCGCACTCGCGGGCTGCACCGAGAAGTCGTCGGCCGACGCCGAGGCCGTCGCGGTCACCGCCACCGACTCGACGTGCGAGGTCGCCGTCACGGAGGGCACCACCGGGCACAACACGTTCGCGGTGACCAACAACGGAACCAAGGTCACCGAGTTCTACGTGTTCGACAACGGTGACCGCGCGCTCGGCGAGGTCGAGAACATCGGCCCCGGCCTGACCCGCCAGCTCATCGTCAACATCCCCGAGCCGGGCGACTACGAACTGTCCTGCCGCCCCGGGATGGTCGGCGAGGGCATCCGGCAGGCGTTCACCGTGACCGGTGATTCCAAGGCCGCCACCGACGCCGACGGCAAGCTCGCCGAGGCCGCCGACGGCTACCGCCGCTACATCCGCAGCCAGACCGAGGCGCTGGTCACGACCGTCGGCGAGTTCGTCGCCGCCGTCAAGGCCGGCAACGTCGACGAGGCCAAGCGTCTGTTCCCGCTCTCGCGCACCTACTACGAGCGCATCGAGCCGGAGGCCGAGAGCTTCGGCGATCTCGACCCGCGCCTCGACCTGCGCGAAGCCGACCTGGAACCGGGCCAGGCGTGGACCGGCTTCCACAGGCTCGAGAAGGACCTGTGGGTCGACGGCCTGAAGCCCGACACCAACGCCATCGCCGACCAGCTCGTCGTGGACATCCAGGAGCTGTCGGACCTGGTGAACGCCGACGACTACACCGTCGATCCGACCCGCATCGCCGGTGACGCGCAGGGCCTGCTCGACGAGGTGTCGACCTCCAAGATCACCGGCGAGGAGGACATCTTCTCGCACACCGACCTGTACGACTTCCAGGCCAACGTCGACGGCTCGCAGGCCGCCGTCGCCGCGCTGCGCCCGATCCTCGACGAGCAGGATCCCGAGCTCGGCCAGGCCATCGACGCCCGCTTCGCGGATCTCGACGCGGCACTCGCGCAGTACCGCCAGGGCGATGTGTTCGTCTCCTACGACACCGTCACCGAGCCGCAGCGCCAGGAACTGTCCCGCCTGATCGACGCGCTGTCCGCCGAGGTCAGCAAGGTGCAGGGCGTCGTCGCGGAGGCGTCGGGCGCATGACCGGCCGGCCGACCACCGAACCCGATCCGCAGCACTCGTCCGGAATCTCCAGGCGGCGGCTGTTCGGCGCCGTCGGCGCCGGAGCGGTACTCGCCGGTGCCGGCGCGGTGGTCGGCCGGGCCACCGCACCGCACCCGGGCCCCGGCACCGACGGTGTCGTGCCGTTCCACGGCGAGCACCAGGCGGGCATCGTCACCCCCGCCCAGGACCGCATGCACTTCGTGACGTTCGACGTCACCACCCGCGACCGCGACGAGCTGATCGATCTGCTGAAGACGTGGACCGCGATGGCCGAGCGGATGACCGCCGGGCTCGAGGCCACCGAGGACGGCGCGACCGGCGACGGCGCGTACCACCCGCCGAGCGACACCGGCGAGGCGCTGGACCTGGACGCGTCGCAGCTGACTCTCACGATCGGTTTCGGTCCGTCGCTGTTCGACGACCGGTTCGGCCTCGCCGATCTGAAGCCGGCCGCACTGCAGGACCTTCCGCACTTCCCCGCCGACAATCTCGATCCGGCGCGATGCGGCGGCGACATCGCGATCCAGGCCTGCGCGAACGACCCCCAGGTCGCCGTGCACGCGATCCGCAACCTCGCGCGGGTCGCGTTCGGCACGGCGTCGGTGCGGTGGTCGCAACTCGGGTTCGGCCGCACCTCGTCGACGTCCACCTCGCAGGTGACGCCGCGGAACCTGTTCGGGTTCAAGGACGGAACCAACAACCTCAAGGCCGAGGATCCGGCCGCGCTCGCGGAGTCGGTGTGGGTCGACGCCGCCGACGACCAGGCCTGGCTCGCCGGCGGCACCTACCTGGTGGCCCGGCGCATCCGCATGCTCATCGAGCAGTGGGACCGCGCGATCCTCAAGGAACAGGAAGCGGTGATCGGCCGAGACAAGCGCGAGGGTGCCCCGCTCGGTCAGAAGAACGAGTTCGACGAACTCGACCTCGAATCGAAGGGTCCGGACGGACTGCTCGTCCCGGAGACCTCGCATGTGCGACTGGCGTCGGCACAGAACCTCGGCGGGATCCGCATCCTGCGGCGCGGCTACAACTTCACGGACGGTTCCGACGGTTTCGGGCACCTCGACGCCGGGCTGTTCTTCATCGCGTTCTGCCGCGATCCGCAGAAGCAGTTCGTGCCGATGCAACTCGCACTCGCCCGGGCCGACGCCCTCAACGAGTACATTCAGCACGTCGGATCCGCTGTCTTCGCGTGTCCACCCGGCCCCACCGAGGGCGGGTACTGGGGGCAGCAACTGTTCGAGGCCTGAAAATGCGCCTACGCCGGTGATTTCGCCCTGAATCACCGACGCAGGCGGGGGAAGGTGGGCCGCCGAGGGGTGGGACGGCCCACCGGGGGTCAATAGGCGCCGTTGCCGCGCAACACCGCGCCGATCGTGCGCCACAGGATCGCGAGATCCATGGCGAAGGTCCAGGTCTCTACGTATCTCAGGTCCGCGCGCACCGATTCCTCCCACGAGAGGTTGCTGCGCCCGCTGACCTGCCAGAGTCCCGTGAGCCCCGGCTTGACGAACAGGCGTCTGCGCATTCCGTCCTCGCTGTAGCGGGCGACTTCGGACTCGAGCGGTGGACGCGGACCGACCAGCGACATGTCGCCGGTGACGACGTTGAACAATTGCGGGAGTTCGTCCAGTGAGTACCTCCGGATGAACTTGCCCACCCGCGTCACCCGGGGGTCGTCGTAGATCTTGAACAGCACACCGGCCCCGATGTCCCGGTCGGCGACCTCGGCCAGCCGATCCTCGGCGTTCACGACCATGCTGCGGAACTTGTACATCGTGAAGGTTCGACCGTCCCGTCCCACCCGCGTCTGTTTGAACAGCGCCGGCCCCGGGCTCGTCACGCGGATCGCGACGGCGATGGCGAGCAGCACCGGGGCGAGAAGCGCGACGATCAGCAGCGCGGCGACCCGGTCGAAGACGTTCTTCACCAGCCAGGACGGGCCGGAATAGCGCGGTGCGGAGAACTTCAGCAGGGGAAGACCCGCGAGCGGAGCCATGTGCAGCCGCGGACCGACCAGATCCATGAGAACGGGTGCCATGAGGAGGTCCGTGCCGGTCCGCTCCAGATCCCAGCTCAGCGCCCGGGTCTTCGAGTGCGTCCAATCACTGGACGGCAGCAGCGCAACCGCCTGGAATCCGTGCAGGGCGACGATGCCGACGATGTCGTCCTCGGTGCCCAGGACGGGTACGTCGTCGATCGCGAGTGGTGCCTTCCCGCGGAACGAATCGGCCGGAAGGCAGATACCATCGATTTCCCATCCCGAATCCAGGAACTCGGACGATCGCGCCAGCAGTTCGTGTACTTCCACCGTGTCCCCTGCGACCAGAACCGACCAGACATACGCTCCCTTCCGTCGCCGCCTCCGGATGTAATGGCGGAGCCCCAGACGAGCGCACACCGTCGTGAGCGCGGCCAACGGCAGGGCACCGAAGATCCACGACTGACCGGCGGCGGTTCCCCACGCGTAGCCGGCCACCGCGAGCACCGCGATCGCGAGCGCGTAGGCGCGGCCGACCCGCCGGAACTCCTCGGCTCCCGAACCGAGAATCCTTGCATCCCAAGATCTCTGAGACGCGAGGGCAATCATCGCCACGATCGGCAGGACCGCGACGAGGCCGAGCGAGCGGCCGGCCGGAAACGCCAGATGGTGGTAGCCGAATGTCACCACGGCGTCGGCCGCGAGGACACACAGAAGATCGACGCAGCACGCGAGCACCGCATATCGGCGTTCCCACCACGGACGCGAAACCTTTTCCGGAGCAGCACATCCCGGGAGCACTCCGCGGGCCACAGGCGCCGCCGGCTCGAACGAGAATGTAATCCGGGATACGAATTCCCCCACCCCGGCCCCTGCACCTCTGTCGTTCTTGTACATGGAAAAGGACCCCCATTCCGGGGATGAATGGCTCCAGTTCCCTAAAAACCTACCTGAGGATTGTTTTGGGCGCAATAACGAACTGCGGGTCCCCACCCGGGTCACTTCGTGCTCTCGAACCGGGTCACGCCTCACCGATGTAATGCATCCACTCCAGTACGAGTAGTGCACCCTGCGCCCAGAGGTCTCGGATCTATCGCCGATCCTCGATGCGATCGGCCGCGAGCGACTCGCGGCTGCCCTCACGCCGCCACGGCAGATCGATCCGGCCGCGTCGGAGCATCTCGCCGATCACGTCGGCAGGCCGGGGCCGGCTCAGCAGGAAACCCTGCGCGCGAGTGCACCCGAGCGCGAGCAACTCCGCGGCCGCCACTTCGGATTCGAGCCCCTCGGCAACCACGTCCAGACCGAACGCCGCCGCCAGGCCCATGATCGATTCGACGATGACCCGGTCGCTCTTGCTGCGCTGCAGGTTCAGTACGAACACCTTGTCGATCTTGAGTGTCTGCACCGGAAGCGATTTCAGGTGCGCGAGCGAGCTGTACCCGGTACCGAAGTCGTCGATCGCGCAACGGACACCCAGCCGATCGAGCCGACGCAGCGTCATGCGCGAGCGTTCCAGGTCGCTGACCACGACGTACTCGGTGATCTCGATGCCCAGCGACGAGCTGTCGAGGCCGAATTCCTCGAGGGTGCTCTCCACCGTCTCGACGAAATCGAGGCTCACCAGCTGCACCGGCGAGACGTTGACGTTCATCCGGAGATTCAGGCCGGGGATCTCCTTCTTCCACTGGGCCAGCTGTGCGCACGCCTCGTGCAGAACCCAGGCGCCCAGCTCACCGGCCAGGTTGGTCGACTCCGCCACCTCGATGAACTCCGTCGGCTGCAGTCTCCCGAGCACCGGATGGTTCCAGCGGACCAAGGCCTCGACCCCGACGATCGTGCCGTCGACGAGATCGACTTCGGGCTGATACTCCAGGGTGAGATGTTCGCTGTCGATGGACGTCCGCAGACTGAGCTCGATCAGGTTGCGGCGTTCGCTCGCCCCCCGCATGTCCTCGGTGTATGCGACGACACTGTTGCCACCTTTGCTCTTGGCCATCAGCATCGCCTCGTCGACGCGCCCCAACAGCGCCACCGGCGTGATGCGACCCGGTTCTCCGACCGCCACGCCGAGGCTGCCCCCGCGTCCGACCACCTGACTTCCGAGCTGAACCGACATCCCGACCGCCCAGCGCAACGCGTCGGCGCGCTGCTGAGCGTCTTCGAGGGACACCGGACCGTCGAGAACGATGACGAACTCGTCGCCGCCCAGCCGCGCCACCAGATCACCCGGATCGCACACGCGGATCAGGCGCTGCGCGGTGCGGTAGAGGAACACATCGACGGCCGCGTGCCCCAGGAAGTCGTTGAGCGGTTTGAGCCGATCCAGGTCCAGGAAAAGTACCGCCACCGGTCCCGGTTGCCCCGGCCGCAGTCGCTGCTCGAGGTGTTCGAGCAGTGCCCGACGGCTGGCCAGTCCGGTCAGTTCGTCGTGATACGCCGCGTCACGCAGTTCCTGTTCGGCGCGCACCCGCGCCTGCACCTGCGCGAGCAGCGCCGCGATCATCGTGAGTGTGTTGATCTCCTCCTCGCTCCAGTCCCGCTCGCCCGCCTTGATGAATCCGAGCGTGCCGGTCGTGACCGTGCCCGAGATCAACGGGACCGCGGCGACGGAGACCGCGGGCACGCCGGACCCGGCGAAGACCCGGTCGGCGTAACCCGAGCCGGATTTCGACGGACTGCTGACCGCGGGTTCCTTCATGTCCTCGGTCATCGCGAAGATCGGGTCGGCGTCGCGGAAATACACGACCCCCAACGGGTCCGGATCCGGGACGAACGGTCGCGGGGGCCACTCCGCCACCAGGACGGTCGCGTGGATGTCGTGGTCGTTGTACCGGAGGAACGAGGTGTCCACGCCGAAGTACTCGACGAGTGTGCGCAAGACCTGCTCGATCGCGGACCGATGGGTGACCGCGTCCACCGGCATCAGGAACGAGGCCACACGTGTGACGATGTTCTCGACACTTCCGACAGCCATCTTTCACCACCGAAAATTTGTGTCAACGACTCCGCTCGACCGCGTACGACGCCGAATTCAGGACGATCTTCGTACCCTATCCGAGCGTCGAGCGCTACGGATCGGTTCCGGCGTTCCGTGACCGACCCGGAGCAGAATCGCGTACCGGTCCCCTGCTTTCGCTCCGAGCACGTCATCGAGCGCGGAACGCAGCCTGCGGATCGCGGGTACCCGAGGCGCGCAGAGGCGGACCAGATCCTCGTCGTCCTCCGCGTAGAGGAAGACCGGCGACGTCGGCTGGACCGACAGTCCGAGCTCCTGCGCGCAGATCCACACGTTTTCGGTGACCATCCCGGCACGCATGTAGTCGACCGGATCCGGTCCCGGCGCAGTCACGGCGATCACCGCAGCACTGTGGCGTATGCGCTCACTGGTGATGCGCCCGAGGCCCTGGCCGAGGTCCCACTCCTCCAACTGTTCGAGCACGTCGTTTCGCAGCGCCACTTCGAGCATGGTGCGCTCGACGTCGTCCAGACCGAGCGCGTCGACATCGATCCCGCTCTCGAGGCCACCGGAGGCGGGCCAGCGCAGCTCGGCCACCATCTCGCGTCGCAACGACTCGGTCAGATAGCGGATCCGGTCCGATTCGGCGAGGATTTCGGCGACGGCGGCCAGATTCTCGGCGCCCTCGACGACGCGGATGTCGCCGCCTTCCTGCCGGGCCGCGGCGTGCAACGCCTCGATTTCGGTCTCCGACAGCGACGTCCCGTCACACGGTCGCCGATTGGTGCAGCGGGCGAGCGTCGCGTCGTACCGGGCGGCCAGGGAGGGGTCGGCGCCGGCGGCGAACTCCATCGTCGCGAACGGCTCCCCGACTCGGCCGAGGCCGTCGGCGGCCCACCGCACCGGTCCGAGAATGCCGTGGGCGGCTGCGGCGATGCGGGCGTTCTGCAGTGCAGCGCCGAGCGCCACATACGCGCCCCGACATCGGATATCGATGGCGGTGGGAACGAAATCGGCCGCGAGTGTGACGGTGATGCAATCGTCGTCCGCAGTGATCGACCAGGGCTGGCTGTTCCCCCCGGAGGGGGCTCGGGAAGCCGCGTACAACACCCGGTCCACCGGGTCGTCGGGAGGGCCGCCGAAGTCGGCGGGCCGATCGGGTGCCGTCACCCGGCCGGCCGGAGGAACGAGCCCGTCGAGGAGATCGTCGATGTCCACGCCGGACCGCCCGGACTTCAGGGACATACCCAAACCGATCCGTCGCACCGCGGCTGCGACCGCCGCTCCCCCCAGCATCACCTCGCTGCCCAGCTGAGGCCAGGTCGTCAGTGATCGATCGATCTCGAGGAGCGAGGCGCCCATCCGGGAGGAGAGCCGATCGGCACCGAGCAGCCGGAGTGCGAACAGGATCTTCTCGCGGCCGGACAGGGTTGCCAGCCGCTCCGGCCGGACGTCCTCGAACAGTCCGTGGAAGGGCGTTGCGGCATCCTGATCGAAACGCTCGACGTCGATCAGCCCCCGGTCGCTCGTCGCCATGACGACGGGCACTCCACGCTTCGCGGCCTCGATCCGCAATCCGATCTTGGTGTCGAACGAATCGCACTCGTCGACGAGCACGTCGAGCCCGTCGACGAACGCGGCCGCGGTGTCCGGCCGGACTCCGTCCGGCCACACGCAGAGCTCGAGATAGGGGTCCAGCTCCGCGAGGCGCCGGGCCACGACGACGGCTTTGTTGACACCGAGGTCCACCAGCGAACCGGGCACGCGGTTGAGGTTCGACAGTTCGATCGCATCGAAATCGGCAAGCCGCAGCGTCCCACACAGACCGTCGAGCACCAGCGCCTGCGCGACCGCGGAACCGGCACTGAGCCCCACCACACCCACCGTCTGCTCGCGCAACCGGTCCTGCTCCTGCACCGTGAGCTTGTTCCGGTTCCGATCGAATCGGAGTCGCCGGAACGATCGGGGACCGAGCACCCGCACCACGGTCCGCCGCCACGGATAGTGCACCCACCGCGGAGCCTCGTCGAGCAGGTCGGAATCCGGGGAGGGCAGTATCCCCCGCATTTCCTTCAGCTGATCGGCCAGACGATCGACGACCGCAACGCCTGGATCCGCGCGCAGGGCATGCAGGGTCTCCATGTCCGTTGCCCGGCCTTCCACGAGCACGGACGCTTCCCAGGTCGAACGCCCGAGCGCAGTCACCTCGCGTCCCCGCCGCTCGGCGGCACCCGCATCTCGGCGACGACGACCGGAGCCTGGGGACGGTTGCGATGCCTGTCCCACCACATCAGGCGTGTCCGGTATCGCGCGTCCGGGTAGGGAGTCGCGCGGATACGGTGGTCCACCACGCCACCGCAGGTCTTCCACAGTTCGAGCACGTTGTCCGCCGCCGTGGCCATCATGAACCGGACGTCGAGCAGGTCCATGAACATCGCACCCATCTGCGCCAGCGCGAGTGTCAGTTCACGCCGATGCGGCAGTCCCTCGGCGACCCAGGCCGCCTTCGCCTCGATGACTCCGGCCGGGATCCGGGCCTCGATCATCCTCCGGATCCGGTCGACGTCCTGCGGCGTCGTCCACTCGTGAAGAGCATGGGACTCCTCGGCCCGGGTGTACGGCCCCTGGGCACGCAACCCGCCCACCACGACGCCCCGCGAATCGAGTGCCGCGTGGAACAGGGCCGTCGTCTCACCGCTGCGCACCCGCTCGTAGTCCAGGGCGGATTCCACCCCGAAGCGCCGGTAGGCGCGCAACGCACCCGAAATGTACTCGCGCCACAGATCCGGCACAGCGCGCGGCGGGGCGGCCACGAAGTGATATCCCGACGCATGGTCCCGGTGAACAGAAACCTGCGACTGCGTCGTTTCCGCCACCGGTTTCGACGCAAGCCGCACGGCTCGGTTCATTGTTCACCCTCCGAACGTGTCACTCCCCCGGCCGGCGTGCACACGTCCGCTGCGACGACCGACTCGTAACAATCATCGCGTACGGATTGGAGGGATGAGACGTTTACGGCTCAATCCCTCTCTTTTTGATCAGATTGATCAGACCAACCGGATGAACAGGTCCGTTTCACCGTCCGATCGGATGGTCGCCACCTCACCGCCGTAGGCGCGTTCGATTCGTCCCTCCTTCTCCGCGAGTTCGACCTGATCCCAGACGTCCTCGACCGGATCGCCGTCGTCGGCATCGTTCGTGAAATGAGCAAAATATGCGGTCGGTACCGTCACCATCGAGTCCCCGACCGGGAGGTCGTCCACACCATTGCAGCGGTACCCGACCACCGCGGACCAGCCCACCTCGGGATTGCACACGTACGCCACGACGACCTCGTCGATGCCACGTGCCCGTATGCGGTCCTCGGTGAACGCCATCAGTTCCGAACGCTGGGCCGCTGCACCGGGTGCCATTCCCGGGAGAACCAGTCCTCCCACTCCGAACGAGTGAAGTTTCACAACCTCGAAACTCACTGCACACCAACGTCTTTCGATGATCCGACGTGGTCCGGAAGACTGATCGACACGTAGAGATCGATCGCGTACGCGTGCGGATAGAACTCGAAATCGCCCACGAAGGATCGGACGATCGCACCCGAACTTTCCGCGTCGTGGATCTGCTCCCACAGATCGGCGACCACACCCGGGAACGAACCGGTCGACGAGAACTTTGCATACGTGCCCGCAGGCACCCAGGACACGATATGACCCGGTGTCACCTGGTCGAGCGAATCACATTGGTATCCCACGGTTTGCGTGTAGTACGAGCCGACTTCCTCCGCAGGATCGGTGTACGCGGACGCGAGCGGTCCGCCGAGCTCCTGCTTGAGGACGGCATGCCATGCTCGCTCGAGGTCTCGATCACGCAGCTTTCCCAGCGGCCGGCGGGGGCTGCGGACCGGCAACCCCGCCACCAGGGTTCGTTTTCGCTGGACGATATGGAACGACATCGGGCAACCTCCCAACCCTCTGGTTCCGAACAGCACACATCCCGCGTGGTCCCCCGACGAATGCGAACGATGTGAGTTACATCGAGTCTAGGGCCGCTTTCCGGCGGTTTCTCCACAACCTCCAAAAACAATCTCGAAGTCTCTTTTCGTCTTTCCTACAGCCTTCAAGTATGGTTAGCTGGGCTTGTCGGACTCTGCGTCGCCATTTGAGTGTCGGTGCGGATCCTCAGCGCCCGAGGGGTTAAGCGATGAGATGCCGTCTCTGCGATTCCGAACACCTGCTGAGCGTGCTGGACCTCGGCGCCACCCCGCCCTGCGAGCGATTCCTCCTCGAGGAGGAACTCGACCTCCCCGAAACCACCTATCCCCTCCACCTCCGCCTCTGCGAAGACTGCCTCCTCCTGCAGATTCCCGCGCTCATCACGCCCGAGGACACGTTCTCGGACTATGCATACTTCGCGTCGTACTCCGACTCCTGGGTGGAGCACGCACGCCGTTTCGTCGAGAGGGCCGTCCACGACCTCGAACTGGGCCCGCACTCGTCGATCGTCGAAGTCGCCAGCAACGACGGATACCTGCTCCGCCACGTCGTCTCCGCCGGCATCCCGTGCCTCGGCATCGAACCGTCGGTCAACGTCGGGGCCGCCGCCCGCGGGATCGGGGTGCCCACGCTCACCGCGTTCCTCGACGAGGGCACCGCCGAGGACATCCGCCGGGAGTACGGTCCGGCCGATCTGGTCGTCGCGAACAATGTCTATGCCCATGTCCCCGACCTGCTCGAGTTCACGCGGGCACTCCGCATCCTCGTTGCCGACGAGGGATGGCTCAGCATCGAGGTGCACCACGCACTGAACCTGGTCCGCTCGGCCCAGTTCGACACCATCTACCACGAGCACTTCCAGTACTACACGGTCCTGTCGGCGATGCGCGCGCTTGCGACCGCCGGACTGGACGTCGTCGACGTCGAACAACTGAACACCCACGGGGGATCCATCCGGCTGTGGGTGCGACCCGAGGAATCCGCAGGGTCCCCCGGACCCCGGGTCGAAGCCGTTCTCGAACAGGAACGGGAAGCAGGGTTACATGCGGTCCAGGGGTACACGGATCTCGAACCCCGTACGCAGGCGATCCGGAGCGAACTCCTTCGCTTCCTGCTGGACTGCCGCGACCGCGATCTCACGGTCGTCGGCTACGGCGCCCCGGGTAAAGGCAACACGCTTCTCAACTACTGCGGCATCCGCCCCGATCTGATGCAGTACACCGTCGACCGCAACCCGTACAAACACGGCCGCTACACGCCCGGCGTCCGGCTTCCGATCCACCCGCCCGAGGACCTCGAGAAGGACCGGCCCGATGTCGTCGTCGCGCTGCCGTGGAACCTCGAGCCGGAACTGACGGAACAACTCCGAACCATCGACTCATGGGGTGGCCGTCTCGTCTTCCCCCTACCGACCCTGCACACCGCTATCGGTCCCAGCGACTTCGTAAGGAGCGTCAGATTATGAAGGTCGTACTCTTCTGTGGCGGATACGGCATGCGCATGCGCAACGATCGCCACGACGAGATTCCCAAGCCCATGCAGATGGTGGGGCCCCGGCCCCTGCTGTGGCACATCATGAAGTACTACGCCCACTACGGCCATACCGACTTCATCCTCTGCCTCGGTTACGGCGCGACCAAGATCAAGGAGTTCTTCCTCGACTATCACGAGGAACAGTCCAACGACTTCGTCATGCACGACAACCGGATCGAGATGCTCCACACCGACATCAGCGACTGGTCGATCACCTTCGTCGATACCGGGCTCGAATCCGCGATCGGCGAGCGACTGCGTCGTGTCCGCGCTCATCTCGGCGGCGACCGGTACTTCCTCGCCAACTACGCCGACGTACTGACCGACGCCCCCCTCGACCACATGATCGAGTGCTACCACAAATCCGGGGCTGCGGCCTCGATGCTCGTCGTTCCACCCCAATCGTCGTTCCACTGCGTCAACGTCGCCGAGAACGGCGAGATCAAGGAGATCATCCCCGTCGGCAACCTGCCGATCTTCGAGAACGGTGGGTACTTCGTGCTGAGTCAGGAGATCTTCGACCTCCTGCCGCCGGGCGGCGACCTGGTCACCGACGTCTGCGGGACCCTCGCGGGCCAGGGGCGACTGTTCGGGTACCGCCACGACGGCTTCTGGAAGCCGGCGGACACCTTCAAGGAACGTGCCGAACTCGACGACAACTATGCGCGCGGTATCCATCCGTGGACGGTGTGGGAATCGGAACCCGCGGGGGTGCAGTCGTGATCGAACTCCTGGCCTCGGGCGTACGCGAGATCGCCGCGATCGGTGCGCACTGCGACGACATCGCGATCGGGGTCGGTGGCACACTGCTCACCCTGACGGCACGAGCGACCGCACCCACACGCGTCCACGTCTTCGTCATCGCCGGGGAGGATTCCCGGCGTGAGATCGAGGAACGGCACGCGCTCGCGGCGTTGTGCCCCGGCGCCGAGATCGAGTTCACCATCCTCGACGTCCCGGACGGTCGCGCCCCGGGATACTGGGAGGCCATCAAGACCGCTCTCGAAGCGTTCCGGCGCATGTGCGAACCGGACGTGGTCTTCGCGCCGCAACGTGAGGACGCTCATCAGGACCACCGCCTGCTCGCGGAACTGGTGCCGACGGCGTTCCGCGATCACCTGATCCTCGGATACGAAATCCTCAAATGGGAGTCCGACACCCCTCGAACGACGATCTATCACCCGCTGACGCGCAAGATCGCCGAGGAGAAGGCACGGATCCTGCTCAAGCACTACCCGTCCCAGAGCGATCACGACTGGTTCGACGAAGACGCGTTCCTCGGATTGTCGCGGCTCCGCGGCGTGCAGTGCCGGCGACCGCACGCCGAGGCGTTCGTCGTGGAGAAGGCCACCGTCGCCTTCGGAAAGGCATGAATCATGCGCGTTCTCGTCACCGGCCATCAGGGCTATCTCGGATCGGTCATGGTGCCGGTACTCCGGGCACACGGCCACGATGTCACGGGTCTGGACTCCGGTCTCTTCGCCGATTGCGTCCTCGGCACCGAACCGGACGACCCTCCGACGCTGCGCCTCGATCTCCGTGACGTCACAGCCTCTCACCTCGCGGGCTTCGACGCGGTGATCCACCTCGCGGCACTGTCGAACGATCCGCTCGGCTACCTCGAGCCGCGGATCACCTACGAGATCAACCACGAGGCCTCCGTCCGGCTCGCACGGTGCGCGAAGGCGGCAGGTGTACGCCGCTTCCTCTATGCGTCGACGTGTTCGGTGTACGGTGCGGCCGGGTCGGATCCGGTCGACGAGAACGCGCCCCTGCGTCCCCTCACGCCCTACGCCGAGAGCAAGGTGCGCGTCGAGGACGATGTCGCGGCGATGGCGGACTCCGGATTCTCCCCGGTGTTCCTGCGCAATGCGACGGCCTTCGGGTTCTCTCCACGGTTGCGCGCGGACATCGTGCTCAACAACCTGGTGGGACACGCGGTGCTCACCGGCAAGGTCAAGGTCCTGTCCGACGGCACGCCCTGGCGGCCGCTCGTCCACGCCCGGGATATCGCGCAGGCCTTCGCGCGGTGTCTGGAGGTGCCCGCCGAGACGATCCACTGCAACGCGTTCAACGTCGGCTCCGAAATGAACAACCAGACCGTCGCGGAGATCGCACAGGCTGTGGTCGATACCGTTCCCGATTCGACACTGATGATCACCGGTGAGTACGGATCCGATCCGCGTTCGTACCGGGTGGACTTCGGTGCTGCTCGCACGAAACTGGAGTTCGAGGCGACATGGAGTGTCGCCGACGGAGCCGCGGAGTTGTACGAGCAGTACACGCTCGCCGGACTCACCGCGGAGGACTTCGACGAACGATTCACCCGGCTGGCTCGACTCGAAATGCTCAGGAGAACGGGAGTTCTCGATGACTCGATGCGCCGTGTCACCTCAGCAGCGTGAGCAATTCCTGCCAACTCCCGGCGTTCGCATCGCGCTCGGACACGACCGTCACGGGCAGCGGCCATTCGATCGCCAGATCGGCATCGTCGTAGGCGACGGCGAGGTCCTCAGCGGGATCGTGCGGCCGGTCGATCCGGTAGCAGACGTCCGCGGTCGGCGTCAGCGCCTGGAAACCGTGCAGGAATCCCGGCGGAACGTACAGGTGGCGGAACTCGTCGTCGTCGAGCACGAATGTCTGCTTCGTCCCGAAAGTCGGCGAAGCGGGCCGGATATCGACCAGCACGTCGTGAATCGCACCGTGGGCGCACCGCACGAGCTTCGCTTCCCCGCGACCCGCGCGTCCGTGCATACCCCGGACAACGCCACGGCCGGAACGGGATTGGGAATCCTGAACGAACGATGCGGACGCACCCGGTCTGCCGAGGTATTCGTCGAAGATCGACGCGTCGAACGTGCGGGTGAAGAATCCACGGTCGTCGCGGTGGGGCTGCGGCACCAGCACGACGACGTCGGCCAGATCGGTCTCCTCGATGCGCACGAGGACATGGTCCCATGAGTGCGTGCCGAGCATGTGGAATGTCCGATCCGGATCGAGTACTCGACCTCGGTAAGGTTCCTGCCGCCGATCACTTTCCACCTGTCTCCGAAGCCATCGGCGAACACGAGGTCTCACATCCCCTCGCGATGGACCTGTGTGCGACCTGCGGGCTCGCTCAGCTGGCCGACGACGACACCACTACGGCCGAACCTCGTGGCATCGAGCCACAGGCGCTGAAAGAACAGGCAGCGGACGCCGTGGCACGAGTCCGCGAGTCGGGCCGACTCCGCGGCACGACGGTTCGCGAATTCGGAAGCCCGCACGGCGGGACGTGGTTGCCACTGCTCGCCGAACACGGTTTTACCCCGTGCGACGGACCGGCGGACGTCGTGATCGACAGCTTCGGCATCATGCACTACCCGGATCAGCGAGCTGCGTTCGCAGAACGAGCAGCGGCCACTGCACCGAACGGACTGTTGCTGCTGCAATTCCATTCACTGGCCACGATCGTGCGGCTCGGTCAGTGGAACGCACTGCGCCACGGCCACTTCGCGTACTACTCGACAGCAGCGCTGATCCGGTTGCTCGACGACGTCGGAATGCGAGCCACAGACGCGTGGACCTTCGACCTCTACGGGGGAACGGTTCTGCTGGCGGCCGCGCACGGGCGCGGGACACCCGGCGAGTCCGTGCAACGAGTCGTCGACGCCGAATCCGGGACGACCGATCCGTATGTCGTCGGGCGCCTGCAGCATGCGGCCGACAACCACGTTCGTTCCCTACGCACCTGGCTCGAGGACGAAACCCGCTCCGGTAAACGTGTATACGCGTACGGCGCGGCGTCCCGCGCGGTGGCGCTGTTTCACCTGGCCGGAATCGATCGCAGGCTCGTGACAGCGGTCGCCGATGCCTCGCCCGCCAAGCAGGGCCGCCGGATGCCGGGCACCGACGTGCCGATCATCTCGCCGGAGGAACTCGTTACCGTCGAACCGGACCGGGTGGTGCTGACACTTGCCGACCTACGGCCCGAAGTCGAACAGCGGTATCCCACGCTGGCCGGATCGTGGAGGGTCGACGGTCCGGGAGCGTGGTCGCAGCTCCAGCGCGAAAGGCAGGACTCGATATGACAACCGTTCTCTCCAACCCCGCCTTCACCGACGACGAGCGGCGTGAACGCCTGTACCGCGGTGAGGTACTGGTGTATCCGGCAAGCCGGGCGTCCGTGGCGCTGATTGCGCACGCGCGCTCCATGATCGAAGAAGCCTTCGGCGCACTCGATCCACAGACCGCACAACACCGGATGACGGTCGAGCACTTCGCTCAACTGCTCGCCGAGTTGAAACCTCGGTTCATCCACCATCCGGAGTCGAAGCGGCTGATCCAGGATCTGCTCACCGAATACCACTGCGACAGTGACAAGACGTACTTCGATGTTCCCCGGTTGCGCACCTCGACCTCGAACGGCTACCTCGATTCCGGGATCTCGTACGCCTTCCACCCCCATCGCGATACCTGGTATTCGGCTCCGTTCAGCCAGCTCAACTGGTGGATCCCCATCTACCCGGTCGTGCCGGAGAACGTCATGGCGTTCCATCCCCGCTACTGGGACACGCCTGTTCGTAACGGTTCGTCCCGCTACGACTACTACGAGTGGAACCGGGTGTCGCGGCACACGGCCGCGCAGCACATCACCAGCGACACACGGGACCAGCCCAGGCCGGAGGAGCCGATCGAACTCGATCCCCAGGTACGTGTAGTTCCGGAAGCAGGCGGGGTCATGTTGTTCTCGGCCAATCAGCTGCATTCGACCGTGCCGAACACGTCCGGCCGGACCCGGTTCAGTATCGATTTCCGTACAGTCCACCTCGACGACGTCGTTCGCCGGCGAGAGGCTCCGAACATCGATTCGGCCTGCACGGGGACCTCCTTGCGAGATTTCCTCCGGATCAAGGATTTCGAACCCATCGGCGACGACATCGCGAGTGCCTACGAAGATCGGTTCACCCCTGTGCGCGAGACCCTCACGTGAGTGCAGGAGGAACATGTCCGACTCGATCAGAATGATCGCGCCGATGCCTCGGTTCCGAGGCAACGGCGATACCTGGGTGTCCGAAGTCCGCAGGCTCGAATCCATGGGCTTCGACACCGTCTCCGTTTCCGAGCATGTAACCCGGGGCTGGCAACTGTCCCCACTCGTGGCAATGGCCTACGCAGCGGCGAGTACCACTCGACTGAGGGTCCTGTCCCTCACGGTGCCGAACGACCTCCACCACCCCGCACTGCTCGCGAAAGAAGTGGCGACCGTGGATGTTCTCTCGGGGGGACGTGTCGAACTCGGCATCGGTGCCGGCTGGGAACCCGCCGATTGCACGACGCTGGGCCACCCCTTCTACAGCGGCGGAACCCGAGTCGCGCGGCTGGCGGAATCGTTGGAGATCATCCGCCGGTACTTCACCACGGACACCGTCGATTTCGTCGGGGAACACTACCGAATCGACCACATGGAGGCACTTCCACGATGTGTCCAGCAGCCGAGCCCTCCCATACTCGTCGGCGCAGGAGGGCCTCGGATGCTCGACCTGGCAGGCCGGACCGCCGACATCGTCGGACTGCATGCGCGAATGGACGACAATGCGATCGACGACGCAGCGGTCACAGATCTCACTGCGGTCCGGATCACGGAGAAGGTCGACCGAGTCCGATCTGCCGCCGCCGCAGCGGGTCGTCCCCCTCCCACATTTCAGTTCAGCTGCTACCACGTCGATGTCACGGATTTCCCCTCCCCCTCCACCCCTCGGTCGTCGTGGGCGGCCCGCGTCGAGGCTCACGCCGAGTTGTTGAAAGGCTCTCCGGCCGTCCTCACCGGCACAGCTGCCCGGTGCGCGGATCAGCTGCGGGAGTGGCGCGACCGATTCGGTATCACCTACTGGAACCTCGGGAGGAGTGACGGTGCCGCAGCCCGGATCATCGAACAGCTCGACCGGTCGAACGAGCTCGCCTCGACTTGACGTGTCGAGCCGACGTTCGTGCTCACGACCCTTCGGGAGGTGACCATGGCCGACGGTGGTCTGTCCTGGGGAATCCGTTGGAGCGGCATCTCGATGGTGGGGCGGGAAGTTTCGCGGATGGTGTTCGCGATTCTGCTCGCCCGGCTGATCGGTCCGGAGGCTTTCGGCATCGTCGCCCAGGCGCTGGTGTACATCGGAGTGATCGGGTTGCTCCTGGATCAGGGCTTCTCCAGCGCACTGATCCAGCGTGAGCACGTGGAACCCGACATGCCGGGTGCTGTCGTCACGGTCAACCTGGGGGTCGGAGCGGCCTTCACACTCCTCACCATCGCCATTGCCCCCTGGTGGGCGTCCTTCATGCAGACCCCGGAGCTCGCTGTAGTTCTCGCGACACTGGCGCCGTGCCTGATCATCCGCGCGGCCTCCATCACCCCGCGGGCGATGCTTCAACGCGACATGGAGTTTCGCAGGATCGGCATCGCCGACATCACAGCAGCAATGGCCGGCGGCGCGGCCGGATTGTGCGTCGCGCTTGCCGGGGGAAGCTATTGGGCGCTCGTGGTGCAGATCCTCATCACCGATATCGTGCTGTTCGTGGTATTCCTCCTGGTGGGTGCCGGGCGGTGGCCGAACCTTCACTTTCGTCGCCTCCGCGAGATTGCCGCATTTTCCCTGCGAGCCTTCGCGGCCGGAATTCTGATCAATTCCGTGTCCCGCAACATCGACAATCTGCTGGTCGGGCGGTTCCACGGACCTCAGGCACTCGCCTTCTACGGCTTGGCATATCGACTGCTCCTGCTGCCGGTCCAGCTCGCCTCCATCACCGTCGGCGCCGTGCTGTTTCCCGTCTTCTCCCGGCTCGCAGACGATCTCGCTGCACTGCGAAAGGAATTGGCACGAGCGACCCGTACCGACGCCACCCTGGCATTGCCCGTCATGACATTCGCGGCCGTGGCTGCGCCCCAACTGGTGCTCGTGCTCTTCGGTCCGCAGTGGAACCCGGCGGTATCCATCGTCCAGGTTCTCGCTCTCGCCGGAGCGATGCAGGCGATCTATCAGCCGTCGACCGCGCCGCTGATGCTCGGACTCGGACACGCCACCCTCAACCTTCGATACGCGTGGCTCACCACCGCGGTGTCCACGGCGGGGATCGTGGCGGGACTGCCGTTCGGCCCGTTCGGAGTCGCCGCCGGATACAGTCTCGCCACCGCGTTTCTCGTCCCGGTCGAGTGGTTGATCCGGCGGCGGCTTCTCGCTGTCGGCCTGCGGGATCAGATCGGACTACTGATTCCGGGCGCCCACACGGCCACGTGGGTCGGCGCGACGTACCTGTTGATCGCCATCGCTGTACCCGGCCATGAACTCGTGGTGCTCGGGTTCGGATCACTCGCGGCCGCAGCCGCAGGTGGAGTTACTCTGCGCCTTGCCCATCCGGCGCAGTACGCCGAGCTTCGACACATCATCGGACGGGTGCTGGGCGTCGAAGACCGTCCCGCACCGGTGCCGCAACAGTCGACGCGCAGCTAGCCGACAGCGGCGTCCACCACCGGTCGCATCCGCCGTTCCCACGACACTGCGTCGATGAACGCCTGGCGATGTTGCTCCGTCGCGCTGCCCATTCCGAGGACCTGTGTCAGGCTCTTCGCCCAGTCTTCCCGCCGGCAGATGCGCACCCGTTCATCGTCGACGCCGTGGACAGGCGGGAGATCGACCGACAGTACGGGCAGACCCGCGGCCAGGTATTCGTAGAGCTTGAGCGGGGACATCGCCCGGATACAGGGGTCGTCGCGGTGCGGGATCATTCCGACGTCGCAGGCCTGCACCATCGCAGCCAGTTCGTCCTGACCCACCGGGTCGAACACGTGCACACGATCGAGGGAACGCAACCACTCGATGGTCTGCGTATCCCCGGGATACCCGATCATGACAACGGAACCCACCATGCTCGCCGTCGATTCCACGAGGGCACGGTCGAGGCGGTCGTCGATCGTGCCCGTGTAGACCACGCGAGGCCGAGGCAATGACGCGATGCGATCGGCGGCAGGGCGCCTCGGGCGCCAGACATCGGCTATGACCCCGTTGGGGACGACCTCCGTTCGCGGCGACAGACGGTCCGCCAGTTCCTCGGATACCGCGAAGATCGCAGCGCAACGACGATCGATGCGCCGGTAGGCCTCCCGATAGACGTCCCACCATTTGGCCACCCCCTCCCCGGTCGCCCAGTCGTCCTGTCCGAAGTACACGATCCGACTGATCCACGCGGAGTCACAGAACGCCGCCGCGAACGGGTGATAGGTGACCAGGGCCGCCGAATCGGGGGCGGGCTCCCGCTCACCGCGACTGCGGGCCAGGGCACGGCCGAGCACCTCACCGTAACGTCGATAGGAACGCTCGACGGTGCCGATATCGGATGCGTCATCGGTCCGCAGCCGGTGGGGCCGAACACGAATCGCGTCCCGCCCCGCGACCGAAATGTCCTCGATGAGCCGAACCGGCCGCCGCCGCGCCGCCGACACCACGTAGGAACGCCAGGGATCGGCGACCATCAATCGTCCGATCCGCGAATCGTGAGCAAGCGCCAGCAGCGTCTGGTCCGGTGGCCGGCAGAATTCACGACCGACCGCGTCGTCGAACATCTCGTACGAGAACCCGAAGAACACATCCGGCCGAGGAGACGCCTCATGGCTTGGCTCCATACCCTCCGATGATAGGTCGATCGCGTCCGGGACGGTCGCAGATCGTGCCGCGACCGCGAGAGCGAGCCTGTGCGTTCCGGTTTCGACGCGCATCCGAAGTAATCGGCTGTTCGGGGTCGTTAGACTGGCCGGGAGTCACCGACCTCGGCTCGGAACGGAGAACACGTGGGTGACGCTTCGAAACACACGGTCTCGCCTCCGACTTGCGGCGGCATCGATCTGCTTCCTGGTGATCGCCTCACTGATCGCCGGGTTGCCGGTCTATGTACGACCGCAGATCGATTCGCTGCGGCCCGCCGACGCGATCTTCGTCCTCGGCGGAGACGACTGGCGCCGCCACACTCTCGGTGTCGAACTCGGAATGGAAGGATGGGCCCCGAGAGTCGTTCTGTCCCATCCCGACGGACCCGGCGAAGACTGGGCCGCCGAGAACTGCGGAAAGGAGTTTCCCGGCTTCGAACTGGACTGCTTCCTTCCCGATCCACCGACGACGCGCGGCGAAGCACGCGAACTGGGCCGTATGGCCGAGCAGTACGGCTGGGATCGGGTGATCGTGGTGACGTTCGTACCGCACATCTCCCGCGCCAGATTCATCCTCGAGCGATGCTTCGACGGTGAGCTGATCATGATCGCGAGCCCGGCGGATCTGCCGCCCTGGCGATGGGCATCCGAGTACGTGTATCAGACAGCGGGATTCCTCAAGGCCGAACTCGAGCCGGGATGCTGAGGGCCGGACGATGCGACGGAACCGGGCGCTGCTCATACGGTGTGCACGAATCTGGGCATACCCGCTGTGGTGGGTCGGTGCCCACTCCGACGCGGCCGACACCATCGCCGAGGACGTCGACTGGTGGATGCGCTGCATCGACAACGACGATCTGCTGAGGCTCGACGATTACTCGCGGTTCGCCTATCTGTCCGGCGCGCTCACCGAGTTCCGAACGCTCGTCCATTTCCGTCTTCGGTCCACACCACTACTGGTGCAGATGGTGATGCGCGCGGTGTACCGCCCCGCACCGACTCTCACCCTCGAGGCGAACCGGATCGGGCCGGGCCTGTTCATCCAGCACGGCGTCGGCACGATCGTGACCGCCGAGTCGATCGGACGTCATTGCTGGATCAACCAGCAAGTCACCATCGGCCACGACGCACGGGGACGACCCACTCTCGGCAACGATGTGCGGGTCGGTGCGGGCGCGATCGTGATCGGGCCCGTCACCCTGCACGACGGGGCAGTTGTGGGTGCGAACGCGACCGTGATTCACGACGTGCCTCCCGGTACGACCGTCGTGGCCCCACCTGCCACCCCGCTCGATCTGCACCGTCGGTCATTCGACGACGAACAAGCCTAGGGACCCACAAGAGATCCGGAAGCACCTGCGCGAGGTAGACGCCCAGCGCCGCGGCGCACACGACTCCCACAGCGCCGAACGGCCCCGCGAGCATGCACCCCAGACCCACGCCGATCGCCGCCATCACGACCGTCCACAACGCCTGCCACCGGGCTTCCCCCGGGATGACCAGCAGTACACTCGCCGGAAAATGCACGGCCTGCGCCACCAGTAACAGGCCGAATGCCAACGCGAGCATCGCCGGCACGTCTATCTGCCCGCCGGAGAGGACGTCCGCCGCCCACGGACCGAGCAGCGTCAGTCCGATGGTTGCGCCCGCGGCGCCCACGGCGAAAACTGCCGTGAGCCGCCACCACATCCGGATCGTCCCCTCGGCGGCGCCCTGCCGCTTCACGAAGACCGGCCAATAGGCCAGTCCGGCCGTCGAGATCACCGACCAGACCACACCGTAGATCTGCGCCATCACCGCGTACTCCGACAGGTCCGCCGGCGTGGACAGATGCGCCAGAAGCACCCGACCTGTTTGTAATCCGACCGCCGTACCGACCCCGACGACGAACAGCCATCCACTCCCCGCAAGCAACCGGGTTCCGGTGTTCGATGCAGAGACCCGCGCAAAGGCCGACCATCCCAGGCCGCTCGCGCGCAGCGCCAGTACGGTTCCAAGGATCTGCCCAGCTAGCAGGCCGCCCAATGCCGAGACCGCATACCAGATTTCGTCCGCTCGGATCGCGTACAGCGTCAGGGTGATGACCAGAGCAGCGGCCGGGCAGCTCATCTGGATCACTGTCGCCGAAGGAATCCGGCCGATGCCGATCAGGATCCGCAACCCGAGACCGGCAGGAATCGTGAAGGCGAACAGACATGCGGCGACCGTGATCGCCCAGCGATCCGCCGGGCCGCTGGAGATGCCCACCAATACCGTCCAACCGTCGAGTGCCATCACGATCAGGGCGACGGCCACCGTCGCGCCCGCAACGGCGAACAGGACGCGGTAGGCACGCCTGATCACATCGGCCGCACCCGGATCGTCACCGTTGTCCTGAAGTCTCGAACCGGCACTCAGCACCGTCGCGCCGATACCGAGGTCGGCGAACGGCACCAGCAACGTGATCGTGGCGACGAGTGACACCAATCCGAAGACCGCCGACCCGGTTTCGTGCGCGATCACGGCCGTGTTGGCCAGCCCCAGAACGGCGACCACCGGAGTACCCACGATGCGGTAGAGCGTTCCGCGAACGAGGGCACGGCGTTCGTCGTGCGTGAGACGGTCGCTGCCCGTCGCCATCATCGAACCGGCGCGAGGACGGCGCGCACGAGTGTGCGTGCGGCACCGAGGATCGCATACGAGACAGCGAACGGCCCGGGTCTCCCGTATCGGATCGCCGACCACGTCGAGCGTCCCACTCCGGCAAACGATCGCGCCGACACCGCTGCACTCACCGGACTCGTGCTGAGATAGTCACCGCGCACACGCGCTGATTCCCCGCCCAGATACCTCAATCCCCAGGCCAGATACTCGTCGGTGCGGTCCGTCGAAGCCCGGGAGAAGGACGGGTCGCCCACGTTGTAGGTGCTCAGCACTTCGGGATGATGAATCAGGCGCACATCGGGGACAGCGCGCCGGATCCGCAGCAGCCAGCTCGCCTCTTCGTGCGGCGCGTCCGGATCCACGTCCCACGGCACGAAGTGCACGAGCTCTTTGGGAAAGCACAGGGTCGAGGTCTGCAGAGCGGCGCCACCCATCGTGAATCCGGTGAACCGGTACAGGTACTCCGCTATCGATTGGTCCGATGACGCCAGGCGACGCGGCCAGATGCGCCGCCGGTCTCCGGGACCGACCACAACCATCCGTGACGATGCGATCCAGGGTGTCCCCGCCCCCACATCGTTCGCGACGGCTGCCAACTGGCGTTCGAGCTTGACCCGGCACCACTCGTCGTCGTCGTCGAGTAGCGCGATGACTTCACCGTGGGTGGCGGCGATACCGATTTGCCGGCACCGGGCGGGTCCCGCATTACCCCCGCTGCGGAGCAGCACAATGCGATCGTCGGGAGGCACCGTCACCGGCAGTTCGGTATCGGCCACGACGATGATCTCGTCGACCGGATATGTCTGCTCGAGGACGGATCGCACCGCCCGGTCCAGAGAAGGCCGGGACAAGGTGGGAATCACGACGCTCACAGTCGGTCTCACGACGAATCCGGTGCGACGGATACGGACCGGCGGAAGTGCACAGCGCAGTAGAAGAGCGCGATGCACGCGAACTCCGCGATCATGTTGTATGTCCAGGGCGCATAGAGCAGATCCCAGATTCCCTGGAAGGCTACTGTCACCACGAGCGGTGTCCACCGTCCGAAGCGGGAGCTGTTCCACACCACGCCGAGGCAGGCGACCAGCAGCCACAGCGGCAGCAGAACCGCAAGGACGCCGCCCTCCACCCACGAACCCAGCAGGATCGAATGCGTTGCCGAGTAGTCGCTCGGCGGTAGACGCCAGTAGAGGTCGAACGGAAACCCGGGGTCGAAGCCCATCCTGATCGCCAGGTGCTCGGCCTGTGTGTACAAGTCCGGAGTCAGGTTGAACGCACTGCCCCATCCCAGGAACGGTCGCTCGAGAATCGCCGTGATGTTCATCGGCAGTTCGGTGCGTCCGGCCAACAGCAACGGCAGGTTCGTGGCTTCCTGCTCCAGTGTCTTCTGCTGCAAGGCGGCTCCGAAAAGCCCCGCTCGAGCGGCGATCGGCATCACCTGGGCGAAGACGAGCCCGAACGCTCCGATTCCCAGGAACTGCCAGACGCGGCCGATCCGGGAGCCGAGGATCTGCCGAGTGCAGACCGTTGCGCCCGCGAGCAGACACACGAGGGCGTGGGACCGGAAATTCAGCCCCAGGCTCGCCAGCCCGAGCACCATGAGTGCCGCCCCCTGCAGCAAGGGAGGTACGCGGGCGGTCGTCATCCCGAAGAGCACCAGAATCGTCACCGCATGAGCGATACCGTATTTCCACAGGTCCGGAATGCTTCCGGTCCGGGTCAGTTCGATGCCCTGAGTGAGAAAGAAAATCATTGTGCCGGTGGCGATTCCGGCGAGGACCGTGGCGATCGCATCGATCGAACGCGCGGTGAGAACCGTCAGGCCGACGAGGTAGAGCAGAATTGCCGGAAACGCAGTTGCATTCGGCCACAGCAGGCTTACGTCGTTGACAGCACACGAGACGAGAAACGACAACGATCCCACGAGAGCCAGAACGATCGGGAGCAGATCGACTCCCCGATGCTTCATCAGCAGGAATCCGGGTGCGAGCAGGAGACAGACCAGCGACAATCCGGTGACGGTGAAGTTCGCCAGCTGAATGCCCGACGTGGCACCGGCGGCCAACAGCAGTACCCGGGCCAGCACCCGGATGTGGGCGGTCCGCCGTTCCGCCACGGTGCGGACGGATGCTCTCGCGAGAACTGTCACGTAATGCCCCTCGCTCGGAGCCGAACACGGCGTACCCTCTCGAAGTGTAGTGCCGTGCCCTGCGGAGGTGTGTGTGTCCGCTGCACAATCGAAGCGATCGTTGCGATCCCGGCGAGGTCACTCCTACGACAAGGGCCGCGGTTTCGCGGCCCAGGCCCTCTGGGTCGTGGTATCGACGCTGATCTTCACCCAGGTGTGGTGTCCGGCCCGCCTGCGGTGCACCCTGCTGCGCTTGTTCGGCGCCGAGATCGGTACCGGCGTGCTCATCAGGCATCGCGTGAATGTCCAATGGCCCTGGAAGCTTACGATCGGCAACGATTCGTGGATCGGAACGAACGCCGACCTCTACAACCTCGACGAGATCGTCATCGGCTCGGATGTCTGCGTTTCGCAGTACGCATATCTGTGTACCGGAAGCCACGACCGGCAATCGCCGACCTTCGAATTCGACAACGGTCCGATTGTCATCGAGGACGGGGTCTGGCTGTGCGCCGGTGCCACCGTCCTGCGGGGAGTGACCGTCGGCGCGAATTCGGTCGTGGGCGCAAGGGCACTCGTGACGTCGGACGTTCCTCCCGATTCACTCGTGCGTGCTCCTCGTGCGATCGTCACCCCGGGATGATTCGTGCGCATCCTCCAGGTTGTCACGCTTCTCGATCCCGACGGCGCATACGGGGGACCGGCCCGCGTCGCGCTCAACCAGAGTGCGGAACTGATCGACCGGGGCCACGAAGTGACGGTCGCCGCCGGCACCCGCGGCTACCGGGTGCCACCGAACCGGGTCGACGGCGTTCCGGTACGCCTCTTCACTGCTCGAACCCTCGTTCCCGGAACGGGGTTCGCAGGTGTCGGCGCGCCCGGTCTGCAACGATGGTTCCACCACAACCGGACCGGCTTCGATGTCGTCCACATCCACCTCGGTCGTGATCTCGTGGTTCTTCCCGTGGCGGTGTGCGCGCGACGTCACGAAATCCCCTATGCGGTCCAGACCCACGGCATGATCATTCCGTCCCGCCATCCGCTCGCCGGTCCGCTCGACGCCGTGTGGACGCGCAAGGTGCTGCTGGCCGCCGGGGCGGTGTTCCACCTGACGCCGCTGGAGAAGGACCAGTTGGACGCCGTGACGCGAACCAGGTCCGTTCCCGCCCGCCCCCGGTTCGTGGAACTCGGAAACGGCGTCCCCATCTATCCGCCGCGCCCATCGAACACCCCTCCCCGATCGAACACGAAACCTCCCGAGGTCCTCTTCGTTGCGCGCATCCATGCACGCAAGCGCCCGACGGCGTTCGTGGAGACTGCGAGAGCGCTGCTGTCCTCGGGAGTCGACGCGCGGTTCACCCTCATCGGGCCCGACGGAGGCGACGGCCGGGCGTTGCGCACCGCACTCGCGGCCGCGCCGGATGCCCGAATCTCGTGGGAAGGAGCTCTCGACCCTGCCGATGTTCCCCGCAGAATGGCCGAGGCGAGCGTGTACGTACTGCCCGCGGTCCGCGAGCCGTACCCGATGTCGGTGCTGGAGGCGATGTCCGTCGGCCTTCCCGTCGTGGTGACACGCGACTGCGGACTGGCACCCCTGATCGAGCGAACCGGTAGCGGTATCGTCGCGGACCCTGCGGTTCCAGCCCTGGTCGAAGCAGTTGCAACCCTGCTCACGAACGACTCCCTGGCACGCGCGATGGGCGAGAACGGACGCCGTACCGTGCAGGTTCACCAGGGCATGCCCGCAGTCGCCGACAGACTGCTCGACACGTACGACAACCTGGTGGGCACGCGATGAAACACGTCGTCACCCTCCCCCGCATTCTGGCGACAGTCGTCGCCGTCGTCCTGATAGGTGGTCTCCTCGCCGCGTCGGGGCTCGCGACGCGCAGCGACGCGGACCGTTCCCCGCTCAGGGTCGCGGTGGTCGGGGACGACTGGTCGGCCGGGTTCCGCAACCGGGTGGTGTGGCCGACGCTCATGGCCGAACGAACGGGATGGTCGGTCGCCAACTTCGCTCTTCCCGACTCCGGCTACGTCGCCGACGGGCAGGGTGGGCACGCCTTCACCTACCAGGTCGACCGAGCGCTACGTGACGACCCGGACGTCGTCCTGATCGTCGGCGGACTCGCGGATACCGGCCTCCCGGAGACGGATGCGATATCCGTGGGGGCGATCGACGCGATCAACAAGAGCATTCTCGCAGGCAAGCGAACGCTCGTCGTCGGGCCATCGTGGTTCGAGTCGCCGCCTCCGGAATCGGTGATCCGGGTGTCCGAGGCCCTGCGGGCCACCGCCGAGCAGGCAGGGGTCCCCTACTTCGATGCGCTCGATCCCCCATTGCTGACCGAGGATCGGATGTGGCCCGATCTCAGTGGTCCCACGGACGCCGGGCAGTCCGAGCTCGCCGACAGTATCGCCGCGTGGGTGCGTACGGAGGTCTCCCGATGACCCGCAGCCGGCGGACGGCGGTGGCCGCAACTGTGCTCGCTGTAGTGATCCTGCTCGGCATCGTCCTGGTCCGCCGCCGAGCCGATGCCCGACGCGTGCGGCGACCGGATTCCGGACGACGACCGGTTTCCGGACCACGGGCGGTTTCCGGACCACGGGCGGTTTCCGGACCACGGGCGGTTTCCGGACCACGGGCGGTTTCCGGACGACGACCGGTTTCCGGAAATGGCCGGACCACGGGCCGGCTCAATCGTTGGGACCTGGCCGCGCTCGTCTCGGCAGCTGCGATCGCCGTCGGCGTCGTGATCGTCGCGGGACCGACGGTCACGACCGATGCCACAGCCGCGTCCACGGACGTCACCCGGCAACAGGTCGCAGAGTACAACCGTCCCTCCGCACTGTTCATCGGCGATTCGTACACTGCAGGGAACGGGCTCGCCGAGATGTCCTACGCGTGTACCACCGCGGTCGAGATGGGCTGGTTGTGCAATCTCTCCGCCGTACCGGGAACCGGGTACATCAGCGGCGGTCCGGCCAACAGATTCGTCGTCGACGAGTACTCGGGCCGATCGACCTCGTTCACCGAACGTATCCCCCGGCTGGCCACCGTCCACGATCCCGATGTCGTCGTGCTCGACGGTGGTCGAAACGATCTCTTTCCGCCTTCGGAGGACGTCTACCGGGAAATGGTGGCGACCATCGAGGACGTCCGGCGGACATGGCCCGAGGCCGCGGTGGTCTTCGTCAGGCCCCGCTTCCTCACCGATCCCGCGGACGATCTCGGATTCGACGACGCATTCATCGCTCGGCTCGCCACCGAACCTGCCGCCCAGGACGTGCTGTTCGTCGATCCCATCGCATCGATGATCGATCGGGACACGTCGAGATTGCTCGCCGAAGACCGTAGGCACCCGAACGCGCTGGGATCCCAGGCGATAGGCGCGGCACTGACCGAATCGCTCGAACCTCTCGAACAGCAGGTCCGGCCATGACAGGACCGATCGCCGAATACGTCCGGGTACTACGCGAGCGATGGCGCTGGCTCGTGTGGGGTGCGCTGCTCGCACTGGCCGCGACCACCCTGTTCCTGTTCATCCGACCTCCTCTGTACCGTTACGACGCAACCGTTTTCGTTCGCACACCCGGAGACGTGAGCCGGGTTCTCGACGGAGGCGACTCCTATGCCCAGGGACGCGCCCGCACCTATGCCGCGTTGGCCCGCAGCAATGACCTCGCGGCCCGCGTGGTCGCCGATCTCGGACTCGAGGTCACCCCTACGGAGCTGTCGGAGCGGGTGACGGCACACAATCCGTCCGGGACCGCGCTCATCGATTTCGAATTCGGAGCCCGCTCCCCCACCGAGGCCGATCGGATCGCGACGGTACTACTTTCCGAACTGGCGGCAACCGTTCGCACGTTGGAGTCGGTTCCCGGATCACTGGTTCCCCGAGCCGAATTGGTGGTGGTCGACACGCCGACGCCCGCCGCCCGCGTTGTGTTCCTCGGGGCGACGGTCCCGGTCACCCTGCTCGCGGCGGCTGTGGCCGGTCTGGTTCTCGGCGCGACCGCAGCGGTGCTACGTTCGCTTTTCGACCGTTCGATCCGAGACCCGCTCGATGCCGCACGAATCTCCGGGCGGCCGTTGATCGGCTCGATCCGCGGTGGTCCCGCCGACGAACTCACGCCGGAGGTGCGGGCGATCCTGCATCGTTTGCTCGCCGCCCTACCGCAGCCCGGACGCGGGGTGATCACGGTGGTCGGCGCCGGCCCAGGCCCGACCACGTCGGATTCGGCCGTCGCCCTGGCGTCGGTATTCACCGCGCACGGTGATTCGGTGGTCCTGGTCGATCTCGACTTCCGAGACGCCGACTCGACCTCGCTGCTGTCCGGGCTCGATGTGCCGGGAATTTCCGACCTCGCGCGTGGGGACGCGGCAGCGTCGAACGCCGTTGTCCGAACACCGGCCGGCGACTTCGTGGGCGTGGGCACCACACCGGGCGATCTCGGGAGTCCTGCGGCGTCCGCCGCGCTTCGCAGTACGCTCCACGAGCTTCGTGAGCTGTACGCGTTCGTGGTGCTGGCCTGTCCTTCGGTGACGACCGCCGCGACGATCGAGGCCGAATCCGATGTGGCAGTGCTCGCGGTAAGAGAGAATGCCACCACGGAGGAACAGCTCCGGCAGGTCTCACCACTACTGCCGGCGAATACGGTCGTGCTGTTCGACGCGCGGGCTCGGTCGAATTCGATCCGTAAATCCGAGGCCGACAAGCGGATCGAGGCCACAGATTGAGATCGAATGCATTCCTCGCCGAAACGAGGCCCTACCGGAGGACGTTCGTCGTCGTCACGATAGTCGTGATCGCCATCGGTGCCGTGTGGCTGTTGCTGACCCCGAGCCGATACGTATCGACCGCCAGGCTGATGGTGTCGATCGAAGGTTCCACGACGGCAACTGCCTACCAGAACGACGAGGTCGTCTCCGGAAGAGTGAATTCCTATGTCGCTCTGCTGACCAGCGAAGTCGTAAGCAATCTCGTCGTCGACGCGCTCGCTGTGCCGATGAGCGCTCAGCAGGTGGCCGGCAAGGTCAGCGCAACGATCGTCCCACCGAAGACCTCCCTCATCGACGTCGCGGTCACCGACGAAGACCCCGAACGAGCGCGCCTTCTGGCCGACACGGTCACACGTGAGTTCGTCCGATACGTCGATGTTCTGGAGACACCCACCGGTGAAGACGATCAGAAAGTCGAAACCACGATCGTTTCGACAGCATCGGAGCCACGACAGTCGTGGACCGAACGCGCAGGTCTCGCCACCGCAGTAGTGCTCTTCGGTCTGTTACTCGGTAGCGTCGCGGCATGGATCCGGGCTCGAACCGACCCGCTCGTACGAACCGCGCGCTGCGCCGCCGAAGTATCCGGCGCTCCGGTGCTCGTACGCGTCCAAGGTACCGGTACGCCGACGGACGACGAACTCGACGAGTATCGCCGACTGCGGTTGCGTCTGCGCTCCTTCACCCGGCGACGTGCCGGGCCGGACGACCGGTCGGCGGTCTGGGTCCTGGCGTCCCCGAACGGCGAGGCCGATACGGCAGTGGTCGCGTCGAATCTCGGTCAGGTCATGATCTCGGCCGGTGACCGTGCGGTCGTTCTCGACTACGACGAGAGCGCGATTCGAGATCGGTCCCCCCTACAAGAACAGTCGAGAGGACCCTCTGCACGCGGATTGTCCGATTCTCCTCCCTCCGGTGAAAGCGGCTTCCGGGGTGCCGATCCCGAATCGATGATCGAAGATCTGCGTATCGACGGAACAACCGTCGTCGTCGCGGTGAGCCCTGTCCTGTCAACCTGCACGGCATCGATAGTCGGTGGGTACGCCGATGGAGTGCTGCTGATCGTCGTACCGGCCGAGACCCGCAGACGGGACCTGGCCCGAGCGACCGAAAGTCTCCGCGACTGTGGGATTTCTCCGGTGGGTGTCGTCCTAGTCGACCGAAGCGGAGTCGACTAGGACGGAATCGACATGCACACAGGGCTCTGTTCGGTAGGGTTGATGCTGGTCGGAGCCCTGAGGGTGGCCGAGTCGTCGAGTGCGGTTCGACGTTGCGTGCGTATCACGTGGTGGCTGAACCGATGACGAGGGAGCATTGACGTGGACCTGTTCGATGTCGCGCGGTCGTGCTTCCGGCGGTGGTATGTCCTGCTTCCGCTACTGGCAATCACGGCGTGGTACAGCTACAGCGTCTACAGTTCCGTGCAGCCCGTCTACTACGCGAACACGATTATCGGTCTGGCTCCCCCGAGTGTCAGGCAGGACGCGCCCACGGCCGGCGGTGAGGTCCGGCGGAACGGCCTGCTCGATGTCGGCGGAGCCTCACTGGTGGCCAATTTGACAGCATTGGGGTTGAGAGAGCCGGCTGTGGTGGACCGCGTTGTGGCAGCCGGAGGCTCACCCGACTACACCGCGAAAGCTTTTCCAACCCCACCCCCGAATCCCCAACTACCCATGGTCTTCGTCGAGCAGACCTCGTCGGACCCCGCCGAAGTGACGAAGACCCTCGAATTGGTGGCGGCGCAGGCCGAAGTGACGCTGCGGACCCTGCAGCAGCAGGCGCGTGTACCCGAGGATCAAATGGTGACGCCGTTCGTCGTCACACCACCGGGAACGCCGGCCGCTGCGATGCCCACCCGCACGCGGTCGACCGTCGCGATCCTCGGTGCCGGTACCGGCCTCTCGATCCTGGTTACCGTGCTTGTCGACGTCCTGATCACCCGGCGGAGATCGGCCGCGTCGACAACACCGAGACCGCCGATCTCCGAGACACCGGGTGACGGTGCGACCCCATACGACCCCGACGCGGAGCGCGGGCGTGCAGCTCCGGACGACGACGCGGTCGATGCCCGATGAAAACCACCTCGTTCGCTGCACTCGGTCGGCATACCGGCGGCTACGCGGACGTGGCCGGCACATCCGGGCAGCGGGAACGCACTCCTTGGTTGCTCTGCTTCCTGTGCCTCCTCATCCCTGCTCTGCCTGCCTATGCAGTTCCGCCGGGGCCGCTCAAGAGCAACGGCTCACCCGCCCGCGTGATCGCCGTGATGCTCTTCGGACTCGCTGTTCTCGGCTTCCTCACGCTGCGGCGCAATACGGATCACCGCACCGTCAATCCCGGCGTGATCGTCGTACTCCTCTTCTTCCTGCTGCTGACACTGGTCTACGGGGTCGGACTGCTCCGCACCGGCGACGCCCTCGTGGAGGCGAACAAGACTCGGGCCATCATCGGCCTCATCGCAAACGTCGGGGTTGCCCTGTTCGTCCTCGTGCGAGTCCACACTGTTCGCCAGCGCACCATCATCCTCGGTTGTCTCACCGCCGGGCTCACTTTCGCGTGCTCTGTCGGTTTGCTCCAGAGCATGCTCTCGCTCGATCTTCGCTTTCTGCTGATGCCACCGGGCTTCGTGGCGAACCTCGAGTCCGAGTACCTCTCTCTCACGGAGCGGATGGGCACCGTCCGCGTGCTCGGAACGTCCGAGCACGCGATCGAGTTCTCCGTTCTCGCTGCCGTGACCGTGCCGATGACGATTCATTTTGCGCGCTTTGCCACGAACCGTACGCTGCGCTGGGCTTCGGCGGTCGCCTGCTGTGTGGCACTGGTTTCCATGCCTGCCGCCATCTCCCGCACCGGGGTGCTTACTCTGCTCGCGTGCCTGCTCGTCTACATGTTCGCGTTCCGGGTGCGCCAACTCCTCGTTGCCGTCGTCGCCGGAACTATCGCAATATTCGGCTACATCGCGTACTTCCCGGAGACGTTCGATGCCTTGTGGAGAACGATCACCGGATCGGTACAAGACGACAGTATTCTGACACGTACGGCCGACTATGCCGCAGTGTCGCAGACCTTTCGTGAACATCCCATCTTCGGCCTCGGTCTCGGGGGCGCGCCCCCGAGTGCATACCCGCTCCTGGACAACGAATGGCTGCGGATGCTCGTCCAGGGCGGCGCCGTAGGCCTCACTGCGATGATCCTGCTGACCGGTGGTGCGATCTTCGCCATCTCGGCGGGCCTACGCCGCGCCGACTCGACTCGGGAACGCGATCAGGCCTACATGATGGGGTCGGTGATGGTCGGAATCCTCGTCTCCAGCACCACCTTCGACCTGTTCTACTACCAACAGGCGACTTTGACGTTCTTCATCGTGTTCGGCCTGCTCTGGTCGACCTACAACATTGCGGTACCGGAACCTGCCACGCCCGGCCGCCACTTCGTCGGGCACGATACCGCCGGGCCGCCGGAAGGCTAGAACAGTGTTCGACCGACGATCGATCGCACGATTGCTCGTGGCTCCGATTCTCGTCGCGATGATCTGCGCCTCCTGCACGCGCATCCCGTCCGAGGAGCCTCGAGTCGTCGATACGGCGGCGGAAAGCATGTGGCCCGACGGATCCGTACCGCCGGTAATCGCAGATCCGAACAGTCGATCGATCGAGCTCGGCACCGAGTTCTCCGCATCCAGCAACGGAACCGTCACGGCAGCAAGGTTTTTCCAAGGGTCCGCGAACACTGCCCCGGTCACGGCGACCCTGTGGTCGACCGACGGCACCGTCCTGGGAACCACACCCATACCCGCCGGGCCGGACGGTTGGCGAGAGATTCCTTTCGACACTCCGATTCCGATACAGGCGGACAGGAACTACGTGATCTCCTATCGCGCCTCGCAGGGAAACCATTCGGCCGATCCCGACGCATTCGATGGGGGTGCAACCGTAGGAACCGGCTGGCTGACCGCACTCCGAGGGCTGTTCACATACGGCAGCGGTATCCCCGATCAGTCGGACGGCGGCACCGCCTATTTCGTCGATGTCGTCTTCGAACCATCGGGTCCGTCGTTACGTCCGGTCGACGGCGGCGACAACTACTACGACATGTTCGACAATTCACTACCGGCGTCCTCGGACTTCTTTCCGCTCGCAATCTGGTTCGCCAAGGTGACCTCTCCCGAGGAGGCCGGCAGCGATCGCGCACTCGGTCTGAACACCTATGTGGAATTGACCGAGGACAGCAACGTTCGCGCAATACGCGACGCCGGAATGTTCGCGCTGCCCAGTCGGGCCGACCCCCTGATGGCCGGTCAGTTCACCACGGACGAGGCGGACATGTGGGCAGGAGCCGGCGAGGCACCGTGGACAGGCCGATTGCCGGGGGAAGGGCCGATCTGCATGCCCGAGGACGCCGAGTGCGGCTACACGGTGATGTCGGCCTTCAGAGACAGGATACCTCCGGACATCCTTGCGTTCACGAATTACGGTAAGGGCGTTACATTCTGGGATACCCGGGATGCGGCCCAGCGGTTCGTCAACGATTTCCAGGATGTCGTTTCCGCGGACAACTACTGGTTCACCGACGAGAGCATCTGTCAGGCGAACGAGGGTGGTGTCCTCAGAACGAACGGACAGACCGATCTCCCCCCTTCGGAATGCCAACTGGCTGCGAACTACGGCGTGACGACGCGACACGTTCGTTCGTTGGTCCAGCCACGCGCGGCCATGCCGGTGTGGAACTTCGTCGAAGTGGGGCAGCCCTTCTCGGAGAGCGCGGAGGCCGGGATCACCGGCCCACAGATCAGAGCCGCGGTCTGGAGCAGCATCATCAACGGCGCACGGGGCATCATCTACTTCGCCCACAACTTCGGAGGTCCTTGCCTGTCGTACAACCTTTTCCGGGACCGGTGCGGAGATGCCATCCGCGGCGAGGTATCGGCGGTCAACAATCAGATCACGAGTCTCGCCCCAGTGCTCAATGCGCCGTTCGTCGACGGATTCGCCAAGACCGACGGGCCCGTCGACGCGGCTACGAAATATCACGACGGCAATCTGTACATCCTCGCCGGATCCACCCGAAACTCGGGCGGCGACGCCACGATTACACTCTCGTGCGGCGATGCGACCCAGGTGGAGGTCCTGGACGAAGGCCGCACGATCCCCGTCGTCGACAAGACCTTTCGCGATTTCTTCGTCGACGGAAACGCAGTTCATCTCTACCGCCTCGACGGAGCCGGCTGCGCCTTCGAATGACGAGGCACCAGCAGTGACGAGGCATCAGCCGAGAGACCGACTACTTTCGTCGCGTTCCCAGCCGACGGTCCTTCGGCGCGCACCCCATCGAGCGGCGAGCGCAAAAGCAATGTACGCCAATGTATCTGCGGCAGATTTCGGACCGTGGACCGACCGCAACACCGCGAGCGCGGTGGCCGTACCCGTGCCACCCGCGCTGCCGACACCCGGACGGGCCTCGGCTGTGCCGCGCCGGCTGCGCCGCAGAATCGCGAGCAAACTCGTGATGTCGTTCGGAGTCTTCACCACCGCAGGTTCCGTATCGACGACGGCCTTCTCGTCCGGATCGAACTGCTCGTCCACGAAGAGGTCGTCTCCGATCAGGTTCGGGAACGACCCGAATCTCGAGTGTCCTGCTTCGGTGAGGGCGTACACGCCGGCCCCCCACAACACAGGTTTCCGTCGAATCCGTTGTCGGGCACGATAGTAACTGCAGACCAGCGGATCGGCGCCGCCGAAGTCGTAGCGGAACGGCGGACGTGCGGCAAGAACGTCACCGCGGGCGAGACGATCGAGGACGTCCAGCACGGCAGCAGCCGAAATCCGGATGTCGGCATCCAGATAGAGTCGAGGCCAGAGCGAAGCAACCTGGTCGCCGATATTCAAAGCTGCTGGTTTCGATCCTTCCGCCAACTCGACCACCCGCGCGCCCGGGATTCTTCGGGCGATCGCGGCGGTGTCGTCGGTACAGCCGTTGCACACCACGACGAGTTCGAAGTATCCCTCCGCTGCGGGCGGGCCGAGCGGCACGAGCGTCCGTTGGATCACCCCTGCCTCGTTGTATGCAGGAACGATCACAGCGCCGCGTCGAGTGTGGCCGGAAAGTGATTCAGTCATCTGTGGTTGCGTGAGGTAGTTCTCGCCATTTCCTGCGCCTCAGAACGGTGGACAGTGTGCGCCGGTGCTCCGGATCGTAGGCGCGCAGCGCTTCGGAGAGTGCAACTACAGATCGGAACAGCATCGAGTACGTGCCGCCGTGATGACGCTCCACGTAGCGAACGCGGTTCACGGTCATGAGTCGCGTGAGGACGGGCGATGTGCCCGATCCCCCCTGCCGGTGTTGCACGATCGCGGACGGTTCGAACCGAACCAGGTGTCCTCCCTTTCGGATGCGGCGAAAGTAGTCCGTTTCCTCCGAGTAGAGGAAGAACTCTTCGTTCCAGGGGCCGACCTCTCGCGCGACCCACGCCCGGATCAGCACCGCTGCTCCCGTCGCCCAGTCGACATCGTGTGCGTCGAGGTAATCTTCTGGGTTGTAGACGATCTCGGACAGAAACCGCGGCCTCTTGCGCAACCTGCCGCCGAACAATGCGTCACCGACCGCACCCATGAGCGACGGCTCGCGACGAATCGAGGGATAGAGCTCACCGTTCTCGTCCAAGATGAGTGGCACCACCGCACCGATACGATCGTCGCAGCGGAGCGAGGCCATCAGACGTGTCACGGTGTCGACCGCCAGTGTCAGATCGGGGTTCAGGATCAACACGGCGTCACAAGGATCGACGAACGGGAGAGCCGCATTGATTCCACCGGCATAACCGAGGTTGCCCCCGGTTTCGACGAGTGTGACATCGGGGTGCAGGCGCACCAACGCGGGTGTGCCGTCCGAGGAGCGATTGTCGACGACGACCACCCGGATGGACAGCTCGTGAGCCGCGAGGCTCAGGTCGTCGATCAACCTGGAGATATCGTCAGCACTGTTGTGCGTCACCACCACAACGGTGACGACGGCCCTTCGCCCGGGCGCGACGAACGTCCCGCGCGCTGCGCTCGCGTCGTGGATCAACATCATCGATCCACGCTGCACAGTCCGGGCTTTGCGCATCAGCCTCAGCAACTCCGGTGGATCTTCGACGAGATAGCGATGACTCAACCGGCGAGGTTCCAGCATCAGCCGCCATGCCCACTCGAGCCCGCTGTCGGCAATCCACCTCGGCGCCCTGCGCACCCTGCCGGCAAGGAAGTCCACAACTGCGCCGAAGGCGAGAAGCACCCGAGCGCCCGTTTCCTTACCGAATTGCGCAATCCAATTCTCCTGCAGGGGCTTTCCGAGTCCGGTCACCAGGATCTCCACGCCGGCGGAACGGATCTGTCCGGCGATCGCCGCCGAACTGGCAGGATCCTGCAGTTCGGATCTCGCCGGTGACCAGGTACCGACGATGTTCAAGGTCGGAAGACGTGTGCTGAGCGCCGCACGGAGACGCTCGTGTGTTCCGGCGGTTCCACCCAGAAAACCGACGCGCGTACCCTGCCTCGCCGCATACTCGAGAATCGGGCCGATCAAGTCGCTACCCGACAGTTTCGGCCAGTCCCGGCCACTGAGCGCCTCGGCCTTCCGGACGAGAGGCACCCCGTCGAGGAGCGTGAGCCAACGCAACCCCTCCGGTGCCGCCCCCACGGATACGGCGGGTGGCCTCGCGGCCCAGGACTCGTCGCCCCCGAAATGATGAAGATGGTCGAGATTCGCCGAGGCGACGACCAGCGGAGCCGGTGCGGTGAGTGCATCGATGATCAGTGACATCGCCAGTTCGCGATCGATCAGGTCGATCGGGACTGCGTCCACGACCATACGGGGCCACGGCGCAGGATGCGGCCGAGGCGGATCGCGTCGATTCTCGGATTTTGTGAGCGGCATTGCTTCTGCCCAATCCGTGCATCTCAGGGCTTCTCCGTTCTCGGAATTGTATCGAAGGAGTGCTGTGCGCACGCCTGATCGGCCTTCGCTCGGGAACGAAAGCGCGCTGTGCATGGTGAATCGCCGAATGCGCCGCGCTGCGTCGAATACGGTCGTACCGTGACCAGCTTCCCATCGATGTCGCCGAGCACCCGGATCTATATCGCCGGGCATCAGGGTCTCGTCGGCTCAGCCCTGTGGCGCCACTTCGCTGCGTGTGGATTCGAGAACCTCATCGGACTCGATTCATCGGAATTGGATCTTCGCGACGCCCACGCGACCGCAGCCTTCTTCCGCGATGTCCGCCCGGAGGTCGTGGTCGACGCGGCGGCGCGGGTCGGCGGAATCGCGGCGAATGCCGCTCGACCTGCGGACTTCCTCTCCGACAATCTGCGGCTACAGCTCAACCTGTTGGACAGCGCGGTCTCGAACGGGGTGGAGCGATTCCTCTTCCTGGGTTCGAGTTGCATCTATCCGAAGTTGACAGCGCAGCCGATCCGTGAAGAGGCCCTGTTCACCGGCCCACTGGAGGAGACGAACGAAGGCTATGCGGTGGCCAAGCTTGGCGGGGTCGCGCAGGTCACCGCGATCCGTAGGCAACACGGGCTGCCCTATATCAGCGCCATGCCGACGAACCTCTACGGTCCGGGCGACAACTTCTCTCCGCACGACGGCCACGTCGTACCCGCGATGATCCGGCGCTTCCACGAAGCGATGCTCGCGGATGTTCCACACGTGACCTGTTGGGGCACAGGACTGCCTCGGCGCGATCTCATGCATGTCGACGACGCCGCTGACGCGTTCCACTTCCTGCTGGATCACTACGACGGAGAGCGCCCGATCAATGTGGGCTCGGGTTCCGATGTCACGATCGCGGAGATCGCACGCATCATCGCCGACACCGTCGGTTATCACGGGGAGATTCGGTGGGATGCATCCAAACCCGATGGGACCCCCCGCAAACTGCTCGACACCAAGCGCCTCACAGACCTCGGGTGGTCCGCGAAGATTCCTCTCGCAGAAGGAATCAGAACGACCTACGAGTGGTTTCTCGCACACCAGGACACGTATCGCCGCTGACCCGACCGTGGTCAACTCGGTGCAGTGCTCCAACCCGGAAGCGCAGGCCTGTCGATCCAGTGCCGCTCCCCGGCCTCGAGCGCCGAGATATCGGCATCGACCATCAGTTTCACAAGTTCCGGGGTCCGCACCCGAGGATCCCAGCCGAGGCAGGATCTGGCCTTCGCCGCGTCGCCGACCAACGCATCGATCTCGGCAGGACGAAGATACCGGTCATCGAATCGCACGTACTTCTCCCAATCGAGTCCGACGTGATCGAAGGCGAGAGCGAGGAACTCGCGCACGGAATATCCCGTTCCCGTCGCGAGGACGTAGTCGTCGGGGGTGTCGGCCTGCAACATCCGCCACATTCCCTCGATGTATTCGGGCGCGTATCCCCAGTCACGGATCACGTCGATGTTGCCCAGATACAGATAACGGTCGAGCCCAGCCCGGATACGCGCGACCGCGCGCGTGATCTTCCTCGTGACGAAGGTTTCTCCTCGCCTGGGCGATTCGTGGTTGAACAGGATGCCGTTGACGGCGAACTGTCCGTACGCCTCCCGGTAGTTGCACGCCGTCCAGAAAGCGAAGACCTTCGCCGAGCCGTACGGTGAACGCGGATGGAACGGAGTGGTTTCGCTCTGCGGCAGCGGCGACGGCCCGAACATCTCGGAACTCGAGGCCTGATAGAAGCGGCAGTCGAGGCCGATCCGACGAATGGTCTCCAGCAATCTGAGAGTTCCGAATGCTGTTGTCTCGGCGGTGTATTCCGGCTCGTCGAAGCTGACCCGGACATGAGATTGCGCCGCCAGGTGATACACCTCGTCAGGACGGATCGTCGAAAGCAATGTTGCGAGCCGCGCCCCGTCCACGAGGTCTCCGTAGTGCAGGAAGAGCCTTGCGCCGGGCTGGTGAGGGTCCACATACAGGTGGTCGATGCGGTGCGTGTTGAACGTCGACGCGCGGCGAATGACTCCGTGCACCTCGTAGCCCTTGTCCAACAGGAACTCGGCGAGATAGGACCCGTCCTGCCCGGTTATGCCGGTCACGAATGCCCGCTTCGGCATCAACGTGCTCCCAACCCGTGGGGGGCACGCACGAGATCCAGGATCCATTCCTCGTAGCGATCCAGGGCCTCGTGCTCGGACAGCGTGCCGGCGCAGTAGCGCCGTCCCGACTCCGCAAGCCGAGCTGCGAGCACGCTGTCCGTACCCAGCCGCACCGCTTCACGAAGCAGTAGGTCCGGCCGGTCGGCCGGAACCCGGACACCCGCGCCCGACGCGGCAACCTCCGTCGCGGCGAAGCTGTCCTCGTCCGTCGCGGCAAGGACGGGCTTCCCGGAATTGAGATAGGAGGTCAGCTTGCTGGGAACCGCCATCTGCGCCACACCGGGACGTTCGTTCACCAGAAGCACATCCGCAGCTCCCAGGACCGAAGGGAAGACCTCGTCACCGACCGGATCCAGGAACTGCAGGGTATCGATACCCGCACCCTCCGACTCCAGACGGGCGCGCTGATTTCCGTCGCCGAGCAGAACGAACCGGACGCGGAGTCGTTGGAGACTCGCCAGTCGCGCAGCCGCCAGCACGTTCTCCAAGCCCTGCTTGGCCCCCATGTTCCCCGAGTGCAGGACCACCACCTCGTCGGGGTCCCATCCCGATTCCACGCGGAACACCGCGCTCGCCGCAGGATCCGGTGGCGCGACGTGGTTCCAGTTCCGGATGGTGCGGATCCGGCCGCGCTCGATACCGAGGTGCTCCAGGATCTCCGTGAACCCCTCGTGGATCACCACGACCTCGTCCGCCAGCCGGACGACTGCCGCCTCCAGCGCTTGAACCGCCAGAGCCGACCTCCCTTCGATCGCCGCGGTCTCCGCGACCCCGCGGCTGTAGATGTCGTGAACGATGACGCCGACCGCCGGCCGCGACCGCGACAATCGCGCTCGCAACGCCGACATCCCTGCGGCAAGCAATGGCGGACTCACGAACAGAACGACCTCGGGGTCGTTCCATCGTGCCAGCAGAACCTGCAACCCGAAGGTGGTTTCCATCACGGCACGCCCGAACGCCGTCGCTCGCCGCGGAACGTAGTGACCGAAACGGCCGATACGAACGTGATTCGCGAATTCCTCGGATCGAAGACGGAAGCGCCCCTCGCGGCGGATCCACTCCGGATAGTGCGGGAAGCCGGTCAACACCCGAACGTCGTGTCCACGGGCAGCCAGTCCGGATGCGAGAAGAGTCGTGTACGGCGCGATCCCGATCGACTCGGGGGCATAGTTGATACCCACGATTGCGATACGAACCCTTTGTCGGGTCATGAATTCGAGAGTAATACCCCCGGCCGGGGACGTCCCCCTCGAACGGTGTCGAGATCGGTCTCCTACTCACCCGACGGTGATAGTGTGGTCCTTCACGAACCTCGAGAGCCACACCGCCGGAGGGATCGCGTGAACGGCACCCGGATACGACGCATGGTCGTGGATTCTCCGACATCTCTCGGTGCGAAGGCGAGGATGCGGCGTTGGCAGATGTTCACCGAGGCGTTCCCTGAGATCGAGAAGGCACACGTTCTCGACCTCGGTGGCACGGTGGAGACCTGGCGCCGCGCCCCGATCAGGCCGGGCCGCGTCACCGTACTCAATCTCTTCGAGCCCGGTGAGTCCGACGACGGGTGGATCACCCCGGTCCTCGGTGACGCATGCGATGCCGCACGAGTTCTCGCAGACGCGAAGACCGACACCCATTTCGACGTCGTGTTCTCCAATTCGCTCATCGAGCACGTGGGCGGACACGCGCGGAGAACGGAGTTGGCTCGTCAGGTCCGAGAGCTCGCACCACGCTATTGGGTCCAGACGCCGTACCGGTATTTTCCGGTCGAACCGCACTGGCTTTTTCCCGGAATGCAGTTCATGCCGGCCGCTGCCCGAGTCGCCATCGCCGAACACTGGCCGCTGGTACACACACGTCCTGAAAGCACCGAAGAGGCGCGCCACGAGGTTCTGTGGACCGAACTGATCGGCATCACGGAGATGCGGGACTACTTCCCGAACGCAATGATCTTGCACGAACGCATATTCGGTCTCACGAAATCGATCATTGCGACGGACTCGTAGCGGCATACCGACGAGGAGCCCGGGACCCGGGCCGACCACAATTCCACAGCACCTGCGGCCACCGGGGAAGGAGGCATCCCTATGACGAAGTCCGTGGCCAGGACACCTGTTCCGAGTTTGCGCGTCGGTGACCTCGTCGAGGTGCGAAGCGCCGAAGAGATTCTCGCAACCCTGGATGAGAACGGAGAGCTCGAGAACCTTCCGTTCATGCCGGAAATGCTCCGGTTCTGTGGTCGTCGGCTGACCGTGCACAAGGTTGCGTACAAGCTCTGCGACACGATCTCCGGAACCGGCATCCACCGCATGGAGCACGCCGTCCACCTGACCGACTCACGTTGCGACGGATCTGCTCACGGAGGTTGCCAGACTTCGTGTTCGCTGTATTGGAAGGAGGCATGGCTCAAACGCGTGGAGCCGGGAATGCCGAACCCGCCCCGATCGTCATGCGTCGACATTCCACTGCTCGATGCCAACACCCGCAAGGAGCCCGGCCCGGACGGCACGTCACGTTATTCGTGCCAAGCCACCGAACTGCTTCGCGCCGCGCCGACATGCCTTCCGTTCCGCGATCTCGGGCAGTATGTGACGGACGTGAAAACCGGAAACGTCCGACCCGTCGAGTCCGCCGAAGCTTTCCTCGTAGGCCTGTTCAACCGGATACAGGACATCAGTCGGCGACTCCTCCCGCGCAAACTGTGGTTTCGCAACGGACTGCCGTGGGGCTTCGTGCAGGGCCGGGCGGTGGGCAGGACACCGACCGCCCACCTGAACCTGCAACCCGGCGAAACGGTCCGGATCAAGACCAAGAGCGAGATCATGGAGACCCTCAACGAAGATCGGTTGAACCGGGGCATGGGCTTCGAGGAGGAAATGGCACGCCACTGCGGCCGCACCGCCCGGGTGCAGGCACGCGTGACCCGATGCATCGACGAGAGAACCGGGGAGCTGCTGACGATGAAGAATCCCTGCATCATCCTCGAAGGAATCACCTGCAACGGTTCGCACAACGTCAGTTGCCCGCGCGAGTTCGTACCGTTCTGGCGGGAGATCTGGCTCGAACGGGTGTGACCCCATGACATCGGCGTCCGGCACGCTGGTCTCGGTCGGGTTACCTGTGCGCAACGGTGCAGATCGTATCGAGGACGTGGTGCGGTCCGTCTTGGCGCAGGATCACGAGAATCTCGAACTGGTGATCTGCGACAACGCCTCCACGGACAACACCGAACAAGTATGCCGCGATCTCCGCGAGCGTCACCGCCGGATCGTCTACCACCGGCATCCCGTGAATGTCGGCGTGCTCAACAACTACATCAGTGTGCTGGGGCTGGCCACCGGGACGTTCTTTCGGTGGGTCGGAGACGACGACTGGCTCGCACCGCATTGCATCTCACGGAGTCTGGCTGCGTTCGCCGCGGACGACCGGCTCGTGCTGGTGACCCACCGGATGGACTACCTCACTCCCGAGGGCCTCATCCGAAGTGCCCGATACAACGACACTGCCCTCGGTTCGTGTGATCCCGTCACCCGGTTTGCCGCATTCTTGGGCATGCTGAACGAGAACGTTCCCCTCGTCGATCCCGTGTACAGCCTTATCCGTCGTGAACCGGCGCTCCGGATAGAACGCAGGAACATGCTGCGTGAGGACGAGGTGTTCGCCGCGAAACTGGCACTGACGGGACCGTGGGCACACGTTCCCGAAGTACTCGGGCGGAGGAACCTGACACACGCGACGCCCACGGCACTGGCACGCAAGCTCGATGTGCCGTCCTGGCAGGCGCACTGCGCCACCACCCTCGAGTGCCGGGAGATGTTGCGTGCCCTGGCCGAGCACCACCTCGACTCGGAGCAGCGGCGTGCGGCCCGGCTTGCGGTGGCAGGATTGTACGTACAGCGGCAACAGGATCTGGTCGTCCGGGTCGGCCGCCGACTCGCCCGGATGCTCGGCGAAGCGACAGGTCGCCGGAGTCGGTGAGACGACCGGCCGCCGGGATTCTCAGCCTCGTGGCCAGAACCTGTGCCAGTCGTCGGGCGACAGCGACCGGCGTTCACCACGATTCGCTTCGGCGGCGTTCTCGGCTTCGCGGATACGGCCGGCGAATTCGATCACGGCCTTCCGCAGCCGATGCTCGGCGCTGGACTGTCCGCCGATCCGGATCGTCCCGAGCGAGTCGGGTACCAGATCCTCCGGCAACCCCGCCTCCGCGCTCCTGGACACCACCTTCTCCGCCAACGCCAACGCCGGCTGCGCCATCGCGATGCCGTCGAGACACGACTCGCGCGCCTTCTCCGCGGCCTTGGCCGCCTGCCACGCCGCCTCCTGCTCGGCGACGTCGAGCGGGCCGGTGTGACCGTTGGTCAGGTGCGGGCTCCGCTGCGCCAGTTTGGTGACAAGGGTGCCGGCGACGTCGTCGACGTCGAACGGGTCGGTCGGTGATTCCTGGGCGATCCGGGAGTGGAACAGCACCTGCAGCAGCAGGTCGCCGAGTTCCTCGCGCAGCCCGGCCCGGTCGTCCTCGTCGATGGCGTCGAGAAGCTCGTAGGTTTCCTCGAGCAGGTAGCGCCGCAGCGAATCGTGGGTCTGGGTTACCTCCCAGCCGCCGAACCCCCACAGCCGGTCCATGACGTCGACCGCCTCGAGCAACCGGTCGCCGGGCACCGGGTCCGCCGCGACCACGGTCTCCCCGCGCGCGGTCCGTGCCGCCACGGCGTCGCTGCCGGCGTCGAGGGCCACGAGTACGTCGGCTCCCGGTTCGTGGTCGAGACCGAGCGCAGCGCGCACCTCGTCGGGGACCTCGTCGCCGTACTCGACCGGCCCGCGCAGCAGGCGCACCGCGGCCGCGGGCACGACCCCTGGCCGGCGCGGGTCGAGGAGGACGACGCTCACGCGCTCACCCCCGCCGCGACCCGCACGTCCACCGACCCCTGCGCCTTGCCGTCCATGGCCAGCAGGAAGTCCGCGATGTACTGGAGCAGTTCGACGTCGCGGACCCGGTCGGAGCCGACCCCGCCGGTGCGCGGCAGCGGCAGTTGCACGATGCCGCTGGTGGCGCGGTACTGGGCGGCCGGGAAGATCCGCTTGAGTCGCATCTGCTTCGAGTCGGGCAGTTCCATCGGGGAGATCTTGAGCTGGGTGCCGACGACCGCGACCTCCTCGAGCCCGTATTCGCGGCACAGCAGCCGCAGCTTCGCGACGGACACGAGCCGGCCGACCTCTTCGGGCAGCGGGCCGTACCGGTCGACGAGTTCTTCGACGACCGCGGCGATCGCCGCGTCGTCCTGTGCGGCGGCGAGCTTGCGGTAGGCCTCGAGGCGCAGCCGGTCGGAGGTGACGTAGTCGGCGGGGATGTGCGCGTCGACGGGCAGGTCGACCCGCACCTCCTTGGGCGCCTCCTCGGTGGTGATGGGGGTGCCGTCGGCTGCGGCGCGGTACGCCTCGACGGCCTCGCCGACCAGGCGCACGTACAGGTCGAATCCGACACCGGCGACGTGACCGGACTGTTCGGCTCCGAGAACGTTTCCGGCGCCGCGGATTTCGAGGTCCTTCATGGCGACGGCCATGCCGGCGCCGAGGTCGGAGTTCTGCGAGATGGTTGCGAGCCGGTCGTACGCGGTTTCGGTGAGCGGCTTCTCCGGCGGGTACAGGAAGTACGCGTAGCCGCGTTCGCGGGACCGGCCGACGCGACCGCGCAGCTGATGCAGCTGCGACAGACCGAGCGAGTCGGCCCGTTCGACGATGAGCGTATTGGCGTTGGAGATGTCCAGGCCGGTCTCGACGATCGTGGTGCACACCAGCACGTCGAATTCGCGTTCCCAGAAGCCCTGCACGGTCTTCTCGAGGGTGTCCTCGTTCATCTGGCCGTGCGCGACGACCACCCGGGCCTCGGGGACGAGGTCACGAATCTTCTTGGCGGCCTTGTCGATCGAGCTGACCCGGTTGTGGACGTAGAACACCTGGCCGTCGCGCAGCAGCTCGCGACGGATCGCGGCGGCGACCTGCTTGTCCGAGTACGCGCCCACGTAGGTGAGGATCGGGTGCCGCTCCTCGGGCGGGGTGAGGATCGTCGACATCTCGCGGATGCCGGCCATGCTCATCTCCAGGGTGCGCGGGATCGGGGTCGCCGACATGGTCAGTACGTCGACGTGCGTGCGCAGCGCCTTGATGTGTTCCTTGTGTTCGACACCGAAGCGCTGTTCCTCGTCGACGATCACCAGACCGAGGTCCTTCCAACGGATTCCGGTCTGCAGCAGCCGGTGGGTGCCGACCACGATGTCGACCTCGCCGTCGGCCATGCCCGCGACGATCTCGCGGGACTCGGCCGGATCGGTGAATCGGCTCAGGCCCTTGACGGTGACGGGGAACGCGGCCATCCGCTCGGTGAAGGTCTGCAGGTGCTGCTGTGCGAGCAGGGTCGTGGGCACCAGGACCGCGACCTGCTTGCCGTCCTGCACGGCCTTGAACGCGGCGCGCACCGCGATCTCGGTCTTGCCGTAGCCGACGTCGCCGATGACGACGCGGTCCATCGGCACCGGCTTCTCCATGTCGGCCTTCACCTCGGAGATGACGGTGAGCTGGTCCTGGGTTTCGGTGAAGGGGAACGCGTCCTCCATCTCCTTCTGCCACGGGGTGTCCGGGCCGAAGGCGTGACCGGGCGACGCCTGCCGCGCCGCGTACAGGCGCACCAACTCCCCCGCGATCTCGCGAACGGCCTTGCGCGCCTTGCGTTTCGTGTTGGCCCAGTCGGAGCCGCCGAGCTTGCTGATCGCGGGCAGTTCACCGCCGACGTACCGGGAGAGCTGATCGAGCGACTCCATCGGCACGAACAACCGGTCGCCGGGCTGGCCACGCTTGCTCGCCGCGTACTCGATGACGAGGTACTCGCGGCGCGCACCGCCCACGGTCCGTTCGACCATCTCGACGAACCGGCCGATGCCGTGCTGGTCGTGCACCACGTAGTCGCCGGCGGTCAACGCCAGCGGATCGACCTGGTTGCGCCGCTTGACGGGCGTCTTGCGGCCTTCGGCGGTGGTGACCCGGTTGCCGGTCAGGTCCGCCTCGGTGACGACGACGAGCCCCGGCACCTGGTTGTCGCCGTTACCGGCCAGCACGAGGCCCTCGTGGAGCGCGCCCTTGATCACGCCGACCTGGCCGCGGACCGGTTCGGCGCCCGGCTCGAGCTTCGCGGCGGGAACCTCGTTGTCCTTCAACCGTTCGAGCACACGCAGGCCGGTACCGGTACCGGCGACCACGATCACCGCGCGGCCACCGGTGGTGACGTGCGCGCGCAGGTTCACGAACAGCATCGACAGCAGTTCCTCGGAACCGCGCACCTCCGGCGCGGGCTGCACCTCGAGAACCACCTCGGTGTCGGCGCCGGAGGCGAGCGGGCTCAGCGTCCACCACGGCACGCCCTGCGCTTCGGCGGCCTCCCGGACCTGCCGCAGCGTCCGGTACGCCGAGGCCGCGAGATCCATCTTCCGGCCGTCGGCGCCGGTCAGGTTCGCGGTGTCCAGCGGCGCGGCACCGCCGATCGACGCGGCCGTCCACGATGCCTCGAGGAACTCCTGGCCGGTGCGCACGAGGTCGGTGGCGCGGGTGCGGACCTTCTCCGGGTCGCACAGCAGGACGTGGGTGCCGGCGGGCAGCACCTCGGTGAGCAGCTGCAGCTCACCGGACTGCAGCACGGGCAGCAGCGCCTCCATGCCCTCGACCGGAACACCGCCGGCTATCTTGTCGAGCATCTCGACGAGCGCCGCGTCGGCCGGGTTGTCCTTCGCGAGCTGCGCCGCGCGTTCCTTGACCTCCTCGGTGAGCAGCAACTCGCGGCAGGGCGGCGCGATGAGCGTGGCGACCTCGACGTCGGGGATCGAGCGCTGGTCGGCGACGGAGAACGGACGGAGCTCGGTGACCTCGTCGCCCCAGAACTCGACGCGCACCGGATGGTCGGCGGTCGGCGGGAACACGTCCAGGATGCCGCCGCGCACCGCGAACTCGCCGCGCTTGCCGACCATGTCGACGCGCGTGTAGGCCAGTTCGACGAGGCGTTCGACGAGTTCGTCGAAGTCGTGTTCGGAACCGACCCGCAGGGTGATCGGATCGATCTCGCCGAGACCCGGCGCCATCGGCTGCACCAGCGACCGCACGGTCGCGACGATGACGCGCAGTTCGGGGCCGTAGTCGCGGTCGTCGGGCCGGGCGAGGCGGCGCAGCACCTGCAGCCGCCGGCCGACGGTGTCCGCGCTCGGCGACAGCCGTTCGTGCGGCAGCGTCTCCCACGACGGGAACTGCGCGACGGCGGCGCCGAGGATTTCGGTGAGTTCGGCGGTCAGGTCGTCGGCTTCGCGACCGGTGGCGGTGACCACCAGCAGCGGCGCTTTGTCCGCGAGCGCGGCGGCGACGAAGGGCCGGGCCGCGGGCGGGGCGACCAGGGCCTGCTCGGCGGTGCCGGCGAGCGCGGCGACCCGCTGCAATTGGTCGTCGGCCAGCGCGATCCGCGCCAGTCCGGACAGAGGGGTGGCGGGCACAGCAGACACGTGACAGTCGCTCCTGGGTGTACGACGAGAACTTTTCGATTCTATGCGTCGCGGGCAGGGTGCCTCAGTCCGCGGACGCGAGCAGGTCGGCGCTGCTGTCCCCCAGCGCACGGCGCGCCCAGGTCACCAGGCGCGAGAGCAGTGCGTCGTCGGTCTCGTCGGCGCCGGGGAGCCAGCGTCTGCGCACCATCCGCAGCAGCGTGGCCCGCGCGCGGCCGGGGTCGGCGTCGACGACGAACGTGACGAACGCGTCGGGGGTCCAGGGTTCGATTCCGGAGCGTTCGAGCGCGGCGGCGATCGCCGGGTCGGTGGTGACGACGGCGTCGGCGTGAGCGATCAGCGCGACCGCCGTCAGGTGGGTGTCGCGCGGGTCGACGACGTACGGCACCTCCCGCAGCACCGTCGTCGGCCACGTGACGCGGGCGTCCGGGAACGCCCGGTCCAGTTCGGCGAACAGATAGTCGCGGGCCGGTCGCGGCAGTTCCGTCGGCAGCCGGCGGTCCACTTCGGCGATGACACCGTCGCTCCAATACGGTTGGTACAGACCGTCTTCCGCGAACGCGAGCGCCACGTCCCGCATTCGCGCATCGGCGAGCACCGATGCACCGAGCACCACCCGTACGGGCATCTTCCCCCTGCTTTCCGATCAGAATTCGTCGTACAGGCCGTCGCGGCGGGCCAGGTCGGCGAGGTTGTCGAGGACCTGGGTGCGGATCGTCGCGCGACGCTGCGCCAGTGCGACGACGTCGGCGCGGTCCACCCGCCGGTGCAGGCCGTGGAACTCGGCGGGCAGCGCCCCGCTGTCGACGAGGCGCGCCACCTCGGCGCGGGAGGCACCGAGCACGTCCGCCGCCTGGGTGACGGTCAGCAGCGGCGGCACGGCCGTGATCGTGACCGCTGCGTCCGCACCGAGGTCGTCGAGGACGCGGGCGAGTGCGGCGGGGGCATGCTCGGCGTCGAACGGTCCGAAGGTCACGGCGGCGATGCTGTCAGGCCGCGCCGCCGATTGCAACGAGCGGGCACGTTCAGTAGTACTGCACCTGCGTCGTGCGGGCCGCCGACCGCAGGATGGGCACCAGCCGATTCAGGGCCCGCTGTTCCAGGAACTGCTGATCCATCGGCTTGCTCAGGGCGACCGCGAGTTCGGCCGGCCGATCCTGGGCGAGCGACCGGTACTTCGGCAGCATGTGGGTGGTGATGTACTCCCAGCGGGCGTCGCGGTCCGACCAGTTGAACGCGGGCAGCGGTGTCTGCAGGCGCCACTGCGGGCCGACGGCGGGATCGCCCGCGGTCAGCGTCAGCGGGAACGCCTCCCGGGGCGGTAGCACGCCCGGGATCGCGGGGTCGGCGCCGAACGTCGACAGGTAGGTCAGCGCCCGGCCGACGGGACCGCGGGCCTCGCGGGTGGCGTCCCACTGGTCGGCGATCGACTGGTACTGCTCGCGGTTCAGCAGTTCGGCGTTGCCGCGCACTACCAGCTCCGGGTCCCCGGTCGCGAGATCGCGCCAGGCCCGGACGGCGCGGTCGTCGATGATGCCCGCCCGGCGGAACTCGTCGATCGCGTAGAGACCACCGGCCAGGTATGCCTCGTGCTGCGGCAGCAGGTCGGTGAAGATGTGCTTGCTCATCGCGATGACCCGGACCTGGAAGTCCGCGATGTCCTCGGGGGTGATGGTGTGCCCGACGGCGAGTACCGCCCGCAGGTCCTCGGGCAGCTCCGCCGCCGCGGGGGCGGCGGCGTCGTCGAGCGTGCGGGTGACCTGGGCGAGGGCGTCGCGCAGCTCCCGGACGCCGATGACCACCCCGACCAGGTCGACGTCCATGACGCCGGCACCGAAGGACGGTCCGGCCAGGCCCCCCTGTCCGGTCCACAGGAAGTCGGGATGCTCGCGCTGCAGCTTCTGGTAGTAGGCGAAGGTGTTCTTCAGATTCTGCTCGTTGGCCGTCAACCCGAGCTGCGGGTCCCACCGATTCAGGTCGATCCCGGCGTTGCGGGCCGCCACGGCGAGCCAGTACTGGTGCAGCAGGGCCGCGTAGCGTTCCGGGTCGGCCCCGGTGGCGCGGGCCCGGTCGAGCAGCGGCCGCAGCACCTCGGGGTCGGCCGACAGATCGGTCGCGACTCCCCCGCCGTGCTCGGAGTCGAGGTTGTTGCGGGGAACGTCGAGGACGGTGTCGAGATCGAGGACAGCGTCGAGATCGGGTGCGGCAGTGGCTGTTCCGGAGGCCCCGACGGCGAGGGTCACGGCGGTCAGGGCGGTGGCGAGCAGACGTTTCATCGGCCGGCCTCCTCGAAGCGCCGATCGAACCAGTCGACGTTCTGCATGCCGAGCAACTCGACGCCCACCCGGACCGGGTCGGTCAGCACGTCGCCGATCCCGCACACCGACGGATCGAATCCGACGTCGGCGCCGTGCGCGCGCCAGAAGTTGCCGAGGTTCTCGACGTCCTCGTAGGGGACGAGGAAGTCGTCGCGGCACGACGTGATGAGCACCGGGGCGGTCGGGATCTCGTTCGGTCGGGTGCCGAGTGCGTTCTCGGCGTAGGCCCGCGCGAACGCCGGGTTGTCGGCGGGCCGCCCGTGCGTGTACAGCGCGGACAACGGCACGAACGGGAACATCAGATACAGCCCCTGGCAGGTGCTGTGGAACAGGTCGGCAGCGGCCCGGCCGAGCGGGGTGAGTTCGGCGTCGAGGTCGATCTCCGGGTACTTCGCAGCGAAGCCGAGCGAGTTGGCGAACACGAATCCCGAACCGATACCGCCGTCCGCGGTGCGTTCGAAGGTCGCGCTGTCGACGACCATGGCCTGGAGCACGGTGCCGACGAGATTGAGTTCCGGCGCGTAGGTGCCGGCCATCTCCGCGGCGAACCCGGCGGCCACCCCACCCCCGGCGATCCCGAAGATCCCGACCGGGACGTCCGGCGCGAACCCGGCGTCGTGCAGCGCGATGGCTGCGCGCAGCCCGTCGAGGGTCGCGGGTCCGCTGAACCGGCCGATGGAGAAGCCGTTTGGGGCGGTGTCGCCGTCGTTGGCGGTGTCGCTCATCATCACGGCCCAGCCGCGGCCGAACATCTGCGCGACGGGTCCGAGCGCGGAGAACAGCGACGGATCGGTCTGGTTGCCACCGGTCCACTGGGTGCTCGGCATGCAGTTCGGGCCGAGGCTGTCGTTGGCCTCGGAGTAGCCGATGAGTCTGCGGTCCTGCGGCGGCGTGCCGTCCTCGGGGAGCATGAGGATGCCGGTGGCGACGGTGCGCGAGCCGTCGAAATCGGTGGTGACGTACATCAGCTGATGAGCGGTGACGTGGCCCGGCTGTACCCCGTACACCTGCACCGTCACCGGGCGGTGCCGCAGCAGGGTGCCGGGGACGTCCCCGTCGCCGAGGGCGGGCGGGTCGAACCACGGGTCGGTGGAGGCCGGGCGCGGCGTCCACTGCGACGGATGCGCGATCTGCCCGTCGCGGAAGGTGCTCACCACGAACGGGTTGAAGACGTCGTCGACCTGGACGGGCTCGGCGCCGGCGGTGGTCGCCGTGGTCAGGGCAGCCGTGGTGAGGGTAAGGGCCAGCGCGGCAGCAGCGCCGGTCGCCACGAGTTGTCGCAAGACTCGCATCGATACGTTCCTGTCACTGTGTGGTGAACTGCGCGCTGCCCCCGGCGCAGCGCGCAGTTCACGGCACAGTAACAGTCCGTTACCGACGGATACAGATAACCCGCCGGGGCGTCGTCAGACGCGCAGCCGCGGGCGGCTCAGACGCGCAGGCGTCGCGCGGCGAACTGCCGGAAGTATTCGACCTTCGTCGCCGGAACCAGCGACGGCAGCAGGTTCGTCCACATCAGCTCGATGTGTTCGATCGACCGGTCGCGGCGACCGAGACCGGCGGCGACGGTGCGCGCCCCGACGACCATCTGCAGCACCATCAGACCGGCCGCATCGGGATCGAAGTCCGGGGACAGGTCGCCTTCCTCCTGTGCCCGGCGCGCCAGCTGCTGCAACGTGCCGAGCCACATCTCGAACAGGTTGTCGCCGGAGCCGCGATAGTCGCCGATCTCGAGAACGAGCCGGAACATCGCACGGACCACCGGGTCGGAGACCGACAGGTCGACGGACAGGACCGACAGCTCGATCATCGTCTCCAGCGCCGGCGTGCGTTCGTCGATCTTGGCGAGACCGGCCTCCGCCGAGCGGGCGAAACCGGCGTCGATGACGCCGCGGGCGAGCTCCTCCTTGGAGCCGAAGTGGAAGTACAGCGCGCCCTTGGTCACGCCCGATTCGTCGATGATCTCGTTGAGGCTGGCGTTCGCGTATCCCAGCCGCACGAAGACCTCGGCGGCGCCGCGCAGCACCGATTCCCGGGTGGCCTCGGCGCGAACCTGACGTGCCATCTCAGCGCCCCCGGCGAACGGGAACAGGGCGCTCGGCCCGGACGCGCTCGGCACAGGCAATCGACGTGCGGGAAACCACTGTCACCTCAATCCCGTCGCTTCTACGAATCGGCCGGGCAACGGTACCACCGCGGTGTCGTCTACCTCGGTATTCGCGGACTTTCGACTGTATCAATCGGCGCCGAGCGTCGGATCGGCTTCGAGCCGGGTCAGGCCGTTCCAGCACAGGTTCACCAGGTGCGCCGCGACGACCTCCTTCGACGGGCTGCGTTCGTCGAGCCACCAGGTCGCGGTGGTCGCGACCATGCCGACGAGGGCCTGCGCATAGAGCGGCGCAAGGTCCGGGTCCAGGCCGCGGCGGGCGAAGTCGCCGGCGAGCAGGGTGCCGACCTGACGCATCGCCTCGTTGAGCAGGCTCGAGTAGGTGCCTTCCTCGGCGGCGACCGGGGAGTCGCGCACCAGGATGCGGAAACCGTCGGTGCGTTCCTCGATGTAGGTGAGCAGCGCGAGCGCGGCCCGTTCGACGCGGACGCGGGACCGGTTCCGCGTCAGGCTCTCGGTGACCATCGACATGAGGATGGTCATCTCGCGGTCCACGACCACGGCGTAGAGCCCTTCCTTCCCGCCGAAGTGTTCGTAGACGACGGGCTTGGACACGGCGGCGCGCTGCGCGATCTCCTCGATGGACGTGCCCTCGTAACCGCGCTCGGCGAACAGGGCCCGGCCGATCTCGATCAACTGCTCGCGGCGTTGCGTACCGGTCATGCGGATACGCGGTGTCCGCTCCGATTGATGTTGCGGTGTTCGCGACACGACGGTTTCCTTTCCGGCGCCACACCTGCTTGCACGCTGGGCCCCGGAGCCGAGCCTAATCTGCGGGCCGTGCGGACCGCCTCGTCTCCGCCCCGCGTTCGACGCCGACCGTATCGGCATGCGAGGATCACACCGCACGCCCCGGGGTTCACTTCGCGGACGTGCGGCGATCCGCCGTGGTGTAATCGGCAGCACCTCTGATTTTGGTTCAGATAGTTCAGGTTCGAGTCCTGGCGGCGGAGCAAGGCGAACGGGGGCCGACCCGGCCCTCACACGCTCGTCCATGACGCATGTCGAACGTCGAGGGAGCTTCATGCAAGTGCAGACCGCAATAGTCGTCCTGGCCGCCGGAGCGGGTACGAGGATGCGGTCCAAGACCCCCAAGGTGCTGCATTCGCTCGGCGGCCGCACCATGCTCGAGCATTCCGTGCGCGCGGCGGCGGCGCTCGACCCGGATCACCTGGTCGTGGTCGTCGGTCACGACCGTGAACGCATCTCCACCGCCGTCACCGACCTCGCAGCCCACCTCGACGGAGACGTTCGCGTCGCCGTGCAGGACGAGCAGCTCGGCACGGGCCACGCCGTCGAGTGCGCACTGACCACCCTTCCCGACGACTTCGCCGGCACCGTCGTCGTCACGGCCGCGGACGTCCCGCTGCTCGACAGCGACACGCTGCGCGCCCTGCTGGAGACGCACGCCGAACCCGAAGCTGCGGCCGTCACCGTGCTCACCACGACCGCGGCCGACCCCACCGGCTACGGCCGGATCCTGCGCACCACCGACGGCGACGTCACCGCGATCATCGAGCACAAGGAAGCGACCCCGACCCAGCTGGCGATCACCGAGGTGAACGCCGGTGTGTATGCGTTCGACGTCGCCGCGCTGCGCTCGGCGCTCGGCAAGCTCAGCGCCGACAATGCGCAGGGCGAGCTGTACCTGACCGACGTCGTGTCGATCGCCCGCGGCGAGGGGCTGACCGTGCGCGCCCACTACACCGACGACGCGGTGAGCGTCGCCGGAGCGAACGACCGTGTGCAGCTCGCGGCGCTCGCGGCCGAACTGAACCGCCGCACCCTCGAGTACTGGATGCGCGAGGGTGTGACGGTGATCGACCCGGCGACCACGTGGGTCGACGTCGACGTCACCCTCGCACCGGACGTGACGCTGCACCCGGGTGTGCAACTGCACGGGCGCACGTCGATCGGTGAGGACGCGGTGATCGGGCCGGACACCACCCTGACCGATGTGCAGGTCGGTGCCGGAGCGTCGGTGGTGCGGACCCACGGATCGGATTCGGTGATCGGCGCGGACGCATCCGTCGGCCCCTTCGCGTACCTTCGACCGGGCAGCGAACTCGGCGCCGAAGGCAAGATCGGCACGTTCGTCGAAACGAAGAACGCGCAGATCGGAGCGCATTCGAAGGTGCCGCACCTGACCTATGTCGGGGACGCGACGATCGGTGAGCATTCCAACATCGGCGCGTCGAGCGTGTTCGTGAACTACGACGGGGTCAAGAAGTACCGGACCGTCGTCGGATCGCACGTGCGGACCGGTTCCGACACCATGTTCGTGGCCCCCCTGACGGTGGGCGACGGCGCGTACACGGGCGCCGGGACGGTGCTCCGGCGGAACGTTCCACCGGGGGCGCTGGCAGTGTCGGGTGCGCCACAGCGCAATATTGAAGGATGGGTCCAGCGAAATCGAGCCGGGACCCCCGCCGCTGAGGCAGCATCGTTGGCGTCGCAGCAGCAGCAAGAGAACGAACCGCAAAAGGACGGCCTGGACCAGTGACCAATTGGATCGACAATCAGAAGAACCTGATGCTCTTCGCCGGCCGGGCACACCCCGAGCTGGCGGAGCAGGTCTCGAAGGAACTGGGCATCCAGGTCACGCCGCAGACCGCGCGTGACTTCGCCAACGGCGAGACCTTCGTGCGGTTCGAGGAGTCGGTGCGTGGCTCCGACGCCTTCGTGCTGCAGAGCCATCCGTTCCCGCTGAACCAGTGGGTGATGGAGCAGCTCATCATGATCGACGCGCTCAAGCGTGGTTCGGCCAAGCGCATCACCGCGATCCTGCCGTTCTACCCCTACGCCCGTCAGGACAAGAAGCACCGCGGCCGCGAGCCCATCTCGGCTCGCCTGATCGCCGACCTGCTCAAGACCGCCGGTGCCGACCGCATCATCACCGTCGACCTGCACACCGACCAGATCCAGGGCTTCTTCGACGGCCCGGTCGACCACATGCACGCGCAGGGTCAGCTCGCGGAGTACATCCGCGGCCACTACGGCGTCGACAACATCGCCGTGGTATCCCCCGACTCGGGTCGCGTCCGCGTCGCCGAGAAGTGGGCCGACACCCTCGGTGGTGCCCCGCTGGCGTTCATCCACAAGACCCGCGATCCGCTGGTGCCGAACCAGGTCAAGTCCAATCGCGTGGTCGGTGAGGTCGAGGGCCGCACCTGCATCCTGATCGACGACATGATCGACACCGGCGGCACCATCGCCGGCGCGGTGCGGGTCCTCAAGGAGGCCGGCGCCGGTGACGTCATCATCGCCGCGACGCACGGTGTGCTGTCCGACCCGGCCGCAGAGCGCCTCGCCGCGTGCGGCGCCAAGGAGGTCATCGTCACCAACACGCTGCCGATCCCGCCGGAGAAGCAGTTCGAGACCCTCACCGTGCTGTCGATCGCTCCGCTCCTGGCGCAGACGATCCGCGAGGTGTTCGAGAACGGCTCGGTGACGTCGCTGTTCAACGGCGTGGCCTGAAACCCGTTCCACAGGGCACACTGTCGGGGTGTTCACTGGATTCCCCGTCGCCGCACTCGACTTCTACGAGGATCTCGAAGCCGACAACAGCAAGGCATTCTGGGCCGCGCACAAGGCCGTCTACGACGACTGCGTGCGCGGCCCGATGCTTGCGCTGCTCGCCGAACTGGAGCCGGAATTCGGTACCGGCAAGGTCTTTCGGCCCTATCGCGATGTCCGGTTCAGCAAGGACAAGACGCCGTACAAGACACACCAGGGCGGCTTCGTGCAGACCGCTCCGGGCGTCGGCTACTACGTGCAGGTCGACGCGGCGGGTCTGGTCGTCGCCGGCGGCTTCTACGCCGGATCCGGTGCACAGATCGAGGCGTACCGTGCGGCCGTCGACGACCAACGGCGCGGCACCCAGCTCGAGAAACTGATCCGAAAGCTGCGCCGGGAAGGTTTCGAAATCGGTGGCGCCCAACTGAAGACGCGTCCGCGCGGGGTCGACCCCGACCACCCGCGGCTCGACCTGATGCGCCACAAGGCGCTCACCGCGGGACGCACCGAACAGTCGCCCCCGTGGCTCGACAGCGCCCGCACGCTCGACGAGGTCCGTGACGCCTGGCGCCGTTTCCGTCCGCTCGTGGAATGGCTCACCGCGGCGACCGCCACCTGACGGCCGACGGAAACCAGCAGACCGGCCGGTACGGAAAGCGCTGTGCCGCAACACTTTGCCTAACGCGGTCGCCCCGCTAACATGATCTTCGTCACTTTCCCGTCCGTCCCCGCAGGTCACGTCCGTCCCACGCGCCGTGGCCGCCCGATTTTCACTTAAGGTGGCTCCTCGTGATCGACGCGCAGACTCTCGAGGCCCCCACCGAATCCGCGACAATCCGGACAGCACGACGGTGGACACCGGGTGCCTGCGTATGGTGCGGCGACCTCGAGGGCGTCGAGGAGTACCGCAACGAGCCGCGCTGCGCGACCTGCCGCAAGCACGAGGACATCATCGAGGAAGCGCGCAAGTTCGTCGGCATGTACGGCCTGCGCCCGATCGGCGGAACCCTCCAGTCCGACGACGAGGAAGAGTACGAGCACCGCCTCGCCGCACGCGATGCCCGCCGCGCCCTCAACGACATTCGGCTCGCCGAGCAGCCCGATCCGGCGCTCGTGCGCAAGGCCCTCCGTCCGCGCGCCGCCGCCGTGGTCGCCGAGAACGCCCCGGCCCGCGCCTCGAAGCCGCGCACCGCGTCGCCGCGCCCCTCGTCGTCCCGCAGCTCCTCCGAGCCCGCTCCCGCACCCGTGCGCACCGACGCCGTCGACGTCGACGAGATCCAGGCCCGCGCCCTCGCGCTGCTCGACCAGCTCTCCGCGATCGACGCGCAGCTCGCGCTCGTCGCCGAGCAGACCGGCCTGGCGGCGCGCGCCCGCCGCAGCGACCTCGAGAAGCAGAAGGCCACCATCATGCGCACGCTCGGCGCGCTGGAGAAGGCACGGCTCAGCGCCCAGTCCTGATCCACTGCCGCCGGACGCGGCATCCCCGGTTTTTCCCGTTCCCGCCCGCCACCAGACGGTAGCGTGACGGCTGTCACATCACGTGCAGCCGACGAGGTTCGTCCCGCCGATCGGACCACCGACCCGGGTCGACCCGGGGAGGAGCCGACATGGCAGTCGAACCGGCAGGAACACGCGGGGACATCGAGCATCTGCGGACCGATCCCGACCTCCCTCCGGTCGGGGTCGTGGACCGGACGCCGATCTCCCCCACCGCCCGCGTCGTCTTCCTCGTCCTGGCGATTCTCGGTGCGATCGCGTGGGCGATGATCGCCCTGGTGCGCGGCGAGAACATCAACGCGGTGTGGTTCGTGATCGCTGCGGTGTGCAGCTATCTGATCGCGTTCCGCTTCTATGCGCGGTTCATCGAACGCAAGATCGTGCAACCGCGCGACGAACGGGCGACACCGGCCGAGGAGTTGGAGAACGGCAAGGACTACATGCCGACCGACCGCCGGGTGCTGTTCGGTCATCACTTCGCGGCGATCGCCGGGGCCGGTCCCCTCGTCGGCCCGGTCCTGGCCGCGCAGATGGGATACCTGCCGGGAACCCTCTGGATCATCGTCGGTGTCGTGTTCGCCGGGGCCGTCCAGGATTTCCTGGTGCTGTGGATCTCGTCGCGGCGGCGCGGCCGCAGCCTCGGCCAGATGGCCCGTGACGAGCTCGGCCCGATCGGCGGCGTCGCCGCACTGATCGCCGTGTTCGTCATCATGATCATTCTCATCGCGGTGCTCGCGCTGGTCGTCGTCAACGCGCTCGCCGAGAGCCCGTGGGGCCTGTTCTCCATCGCCATGACCATCCCGATCGCGCTGTTCATGGGCGTGTACCTGCGGTACCTGCGACCCGGGAAGGTCGCGGAGGTCTCGGTCATCGGCGTGGTCCTGCTGCTGCTGGCGATCATCGGCGGCGGCTGGGTCGCCGAAACCGAGTGGGGCGCGGACTGGTTCACGCTGTCGAAGGTGACGATCGCGTGGCTGCTCATCGCCTACGGCTTCGCCGCGGCAGTGCTGCCCGTGTGGCTGCTGCTGGCCCCGCGCGACTACCTGTCGACGTTCATGAAGGTCGGCACGATCGCGCTGCTCGCCATCGGTATCCTCATCGCCCGCCCGGCGTTGGAGATGCCCGACATCACCCCGTTCGCGATCGCCGGCAACGGACCCGCGTTCGCCGGATCGCTGTTCCCGTTCCTGTTCATCACCATCGCGTGCGGCGCGCTGTCCGGTTTCCATGCGCTGATCGCGTCGGGCACGACCCCGAAGCTGCTCGAGAAGGAGAAGCAGATCCGGCTGATCGGCTACGGCGGCATGCTGACCGAGTCGTTCGTCGCCATCATGGCGCTGGTCACCGCGTGCATCATCGATCAGCACCTGTACTTCGCGCTCAACGCCCCCGAGGCCCTGACCGGGGGTACCCCGGAGACCGCCGCGGCCTACGTCAACGGCCTCGGTCTCGGCGGCCCGGACATCACGCCGGAGCAACTCGCGGTCGCCGCCGAAGCGGTCGGCGAGGAGTCGATCATCTCCCGCACCGGCGGGGCGCCGACCCTCGCGTTCGGTATGTCGCAGGTGCTCAGCGACCTGTTCGGGGGCGACAGCCTCAAATCGTTCTGGTACCACTTCGCGATCATGTTCGAGGCGCTGTTCATCCTCACCACCGTCGACGCCGGCACCCGCGTGGCCCGGTTCATGCTGTCGGATTCGCTCGGCAACTTCGGTGGACCCGCCCGCCGGTTCAAGGATCCGTCCTGGCGTCCCGGCGCCTGGTTCTGCACGCTGGTCGTCGTCGGGCTGTGGGGTGCGATCCTGCTGATGGGCGTCACCGATCCGCTCGGCGGCATCAACACGCTGTTCCCGCTGTTCGGTATCGCCAACCAGTTGCTCGCCGCGATCGCGCTGACCGTGGTGCTGACCATCGTCGTGAAAAAGGGCCTGGTCAAGTGGGCGTGGATTCCGGGGGTGCCGCTCGTGTGGGATCTCGTGGTGACGATGACCGCGTCGTGGCAGAAGATCTTCTCGTCCGATCGGGCGGTCGGCTACTGGGCGCAGCACCGCGCGTTCGTCGACGCGAAGAACTCGGGCGCCACCAGCTTCGGATCGGCGCGCACCCCGGAGGCGATCAACGCGGTCATCCGCAACACGTTCATCCAGGGCACCCTGTCGATCGTGTTCGCGGGGCTGGTGCTCATCGTCGTCGCCGCCGGGGTGGTGGTGTGCGTGCGCGCGGTGCGGGCCGGTGGCCTGCCCACGACCGAAACCCCCGACGTCCCGTCGAAGATCTTCGCGCCCGCCGGATTCGTGCCCACCCCTGCCGAACGGGACCTGCAGAAACAGTGGGACGAGCTGATCCATGCGGGGAAGGTCCGGGTGCCCGGTGCGGCGCACGTGCACCCCGATCATGCACACCGGGAGCATACGCACCCGCACAGCGAGGACGGTGCGTCGTGACCGCCGTGCTGCGCCGCGTCTGGTGGTGGGTCGGCGCGCTGATGGGCGACCACGACTACGCGCGGTACGTCGAACTGCACCGGCGGCTCCACCCGGGCGAACCGGTGCCGACCGAACGCGAGTACTGGCGGGACCGGCACGCGGCGACCGATTCGAATCCCGGCGCCCGCTGCTGCTGAACGTTCGGTGGATGCGGGCCGTCAGCCACCGAGCGCGAAGGCGACCAGGAAGCCCGCCGCGGTCGACAACCCGACCCACCACCCACCCTCCCGGTACGCCTCGGGCATCAACGAATCCGCGAGCACGGCGATCGTCGCGCCACCGGCGAACGCCTGGATCACCGCGATCGACTGCGCCGAGATCGAGTCCGCCGCGGCATTCGCAGCGACCACCACCAGCACGAGCACGATTGCGGTCGTCGTCCACAGCAGACCTGCCCGGCTGCGGTCGAAGTTCGGTCGCGCGCGCATGGACGCCGCACCCGCGACCGCTTCGGGCACGTTGCCCACCGCGATCGCCACCAGCAGGACGAGACCGCCGCCCTCGCCGCCGAGCGAGACACCGAGGGCCGTGTTCTCCGGGATCCCGTCGAGGAGTGCGCCGAGCATCAGGGCGAAACCGAGCGCCGCAGATCCGAGTCGGTTCTCGATGAGGTGGTCGGCAACCACATAGACCAGGGCACCGAGCATCAGGGCGATCCCGGCGACGACGACCCCTTCCGACTCGAACGCCGGCTGGAACAGCTCGGTCGACACCGCCGCGACCATCGCTCCGGCACCGAAGGCCATAAGTCCGGCCAGCAGTGGCCTCGGCAGGTCGTAGCGCAGGCCGATGACGGCACCGACGAGCATCGGAAGCGCAGTACCGAGACCGTAGTAGAGGGCGGTCGCCATCTCGTGATGGTATTGCCGGCCGTCGACTCGCGCGGGTTCGTCAGGCCACGACGAAGCCCTTCGCACGGTCGGGGTCCGCGTCGGACCACAACGTGGTCGGGGGCAGTTCGGCGCGCACCAGCGGGATCACCTCCTCCGCGAAGCGGCGCAGGGTGTCCTTCTGCTGCTCGAAATCCAGCACGTGGTTGATGGACACCGACTGCAGGACGTGCCCGAAACTCGCGTGGTAGTCGAGGATCTTCTCGGCGACCCGTTCCGGGGAACCGACCAGCGCCGGCCCCCGTTCGACCGCGTCCTCGATGGTGCGGAAGCTGGTGACCTTCCCGACCGCCGCCGGATCGTGCTTGCGCTGATCGGCCTGGCGGACGATCCCTTCGTAGATCGGCCGGTACTCGTCGATCGCCTGCTCGGTGGTGTCCGCGAGGAACAATCCGCCCGAACCCGAACCGACGTACGCCTTCTCGGGGTCGTGCCCGTACGCGGCGTACTGCTCGCGATAGCGGTCGATGAGCACCTTGTAGTTCTCCCGCGGCTGCAGCGCGTTCGCGGTCACGATCGGATCGCCCCACTTCGCGGCGAGGTCGACGGCGTGCGCGGACGTCGCCGAGCCGTGCCAGATGCGGAAGGGTCCGTCGAACGGTCGCGGCAGGGTCGTCACGTCGGTGAGCGGCGGCCGGTGGTCCCCGGTCCAGTCGACGTGCTCCTCGCGCAGCAAGGTGCGCAGCAGTTCGTAGTTCTCCGTCAGGTATTCGTATTGCCTGCCGATGTCCAGCCCGAACAGCGGATACTGCAGTACCTCGTTGCCCTTGCCGATCACGATCTCGAGGCGACCGCGGCTGAGCTGGTCGACGGTGCTCAGATCCTCGGCGACCCGGACCGGATCGAGAACGGACAGGACCGTGACGCCGGTGGACAGCAGAATCCGGTCGGTGGCCTGCGCAATCGCGCCGAGCACGACCGTCGGGCTCGACGACAGCACGTCGCCCGCGTGCCGTTCCCCCACCGAATAGCTGTCGATGCCGAGCTGCTCGGCCAGCACCGCCATCTCGACGACCCGTTCGAGCCGGTCGGCAGGCGGGACGACCCGGCCGGTGACCGGATGCGGCGGATTGAAGATGATGTCGAGTATCTGGAAGCGCACCTCACGGAGTCTTGCGCCCGCCGGTCACGAAGCCCAGGGATGTTCTCGCCGTGACCAAAACTCCCGAGTTCGTGTCGACAGCGTTCCCGAAGGCCGGGTTTGCATATGGGCCGTTGCAAAAGTCGCTGCCCACCACCACCATCATGGGGTGAGACGACATCGGGGGCAGATTGTCCGATTCGTCATGCTGTTGGATACGCTGAGCTGACGATGGCCCGGAGGGGACGCCCCCGATCGGGAGCGGTGGCCTTCGTTCAGCTCGTGCTTTGTCGAAGGAGTCCGCGTGAGCGTTCCGACCCCCGGTCGCGCCGGGGTGCCGTCGTGGCGGGCGCTGCGCAGTGCGCTGCCACGACCCCGACTGTCCGCCCTGCTCGACCGTGAGTCGGCGCTGACGATGGTCTTCGCGCCGGCCGGTTTCGGCAAACGCACGCTGGTCGCGTCGTGGCTGCATGCCGGCGGCACCCCCGACCGTTCCGTGCTGTGGGTGCCGCCGCTGCCGGACGATGCCACCGAGGACGAGGTCTGGGCCGTGGTCCTGGACTGTTGCCGGCGCGCCGGGCTCGCCGTGCCGGAAGCCACCGCGGGTCCGCGCGATCTTCTCGTCCGGGTCCTGGACTCGTCGGAGACACCGATCGTGCTGGTCCTGTCCGGGGTACCCGTCACGACCGGACGGACCCTCATCGCCCCGCTGCTCGATCTGCTCGACGAGTCCCACACCGTCGACGTGATCGCGTGCATGCAGGGCAGCACCTCCGCGCTGCTGAGCATCACCGCCCGCGGCATCGACTCCACGTTCGTCTCCGCCGACGACCTGGCGTTCACCCGGGAGGAAACCACCGAACTGTTCCACCGGCACGGGGTCACCCTGCACGATGCGGCGCTCGGCGACCTGCACAACGCGCTCGGCGGGGTGCCGGCGCTGGTGTCCGCCGCGGCCGCGGTCGTGCGCAACCGCCCGACCAGCCGTACCGGTCAGCACGGTCTGCCCGATCCGGGTGTGGCCGCGCTCCTCGACAAGTACGTCGACGAGCGTCTCGCGCGCCTCGGCCCCGAACATCGGGCGTTCGCGCTGTCGATCGCCGCCGCGAGCCGCATCACCCCGGAGGACGCCGTCACATTGACCGGGCGCCCGGACGCGGGCCGGCTCATGGTGCACCTCGAGACGGTCGGCCTGATGGTCGGCTCGTTCGGTGTCGACGCCCCCACCTGGTGGTGGCCGCCGGCCCTCCGTGAGCGGGTGATGGCCGTGTCCCGCCGGGAGAACCCCGGCCGTCTCGACGAGCTGCTGGCCCGGCTCGCCCGGTCCGAGATGGATGCGGACAGGCCCTCGGCGGCGGCGCTCTATGCAGCCGAATCCGGAAACTGGGCTCTCGCAGCGGAAATCGTCCGGCGTTCCTGGGTGGACATGGCCTCGAACCGGTTCGGTGAGCTCGTCCGGGTGATGCGGGCGCTGCCCGACGACGTGCTCGTCGACAATCCCGAGCTGCGGGCCGGGCGGGCCCTGGTCACCTCGATGATCGACGACCATCCGATCCTGGGGGAGCAACTCGTCGACGACCCCGCGACCCTCACGGATCCGGCCCGCCACACCGAAGCCGTCAACCACTTGTACGTGGCGACCGCGCAGACGATCGCGCTGCGCCGGGGCGGCCGCATCGCGGAGGCCGCGACGCGCACCCTGCAGTTCGAACCGCTCGTGTCGAGCATCACGGCCCGCCGGCCCGCCGCCTTCGGTGAACAGCTGCCGCTGTTGCGGATGCAGTGGGCCCTGACCTTGCAGCTCGCCGGGCACCTGCCCGAGGCGACGACCATCTTTCGGCGCGCCTACCAGAGTGGCGTGTCGTACGAACTGGGTTTCGTGGCACACCAATCCGCCGGGGGCTCGGCGCTGGGCTGGGCGCTGGCCGGCGACAACACCCGGGTCCGCGAATGGCTCGACCGGGCCCGCCGCTACGACAACGCCGGGTCGTGGTCCGGCGCAGCCAAGGTTTCCGGCCGGACGGCGGCGGTCCTGCAGCATCTCGATGTGCTCGACCTCGCCCCCGCGAAGGAAACGCTCGAACTCCTCGGCCGGCCGAGTGTGCGCGAAGAGCTGTGGGCGTTCGTCGCCTACGCCCACTCGCAGTACGCGCTGGCCACCCACGACGCCTACTCGGGTCTGACCTGGTTGCACCAGGCCATCGCTGCGCACAGTGACAAGCACTCGGCCGGTGCGTTCTCCCGGGTACTGCTCACCGCCGTCGAGGTGGACCTGCAACTCGCGCTCGGCAACGGCAATCTAGCTCGTGCGACGGTCGACGAGGAGCCGTCCAACCACCCGTTCCTGGTGGTGGCGGCCGCGCGCGTCGAACTGCTCACAGGTCACCCCGAGGTCGCGTCGAAACTGCTCAAACGAGTCTCCTGGACGGACTGCGGTTATCCGCGCGCCCACCTCGAGGCCCTGTTGCTCGAGGCTGCGGCCCAGGTCGATCGGGACGGGCACGACGACGCCGTGCGTGCCTGGAACCGCGCGTGCATGCTCTCCGTCCGGCTCGGCAATCGCCGCGCATTCACAACGCTGCCCCCGCGCTACGTCGAGACGCTGGTCGCGTGGAGCGGCACGGCGGTGCCGGGTGGACCGGTCGAGTCGATATTCGTCGACACCATCGCCCGGGTCGAGTTGTCGCCGCGGGAAGCGGGAGTGCTGGCGCTGCTCGCGCGCGGATCGACGCTCGGGGAGATCGCCAAGGAACTGTTCGTCTCCCCGAACACGGTGAAGACCCAGCTGCGCAGCATCTACCGCAAACTCGGTGTGCACACGCGCTACGAAGCGGTGGGCCGCGCGCGGGAGCTGCGGCTGCTTCCCACGACCGACCTGACCTGACCGTCGCGACGCGCCGATTGGCCGCGGCGGGCTGCGGGTATGCCCCGGTCCATGAGCGAGGAGACACAGCGCGAGGAGACACAGCGCGAGGAGACACAGGCGGCACCGTCCGGACTCCACGTGGTGGTGACCGGTGCGACGGGTAACGTGGGCACCGCCGTGGTACGGGCGCTCGGCGAGCAGGACGCCGTGAAATCGATACTCGGCGTTGCGCGCCGCGCCACCGAATGGACCGCTCCGAAGGCCCGGTTCGAGGCGGTCGACGTCGCGACCGCGGAGCTGGACTCCACGATGCGCGGCGCCGGCGCTCTGATCCATCTCGCGTGGCTGTTCCATCCCACGCACAAACCCGAGAAGACGTGGGAGAACAATGTCCTCGGCACGATCCGGACGCTCACCGCGGCGGCGGACGCGCAGGTTCCGGTGATCGTGGTCGCGTCGTCGGTGGGCGCCTACTCGCCGGGCCCGGAGGACGGGCACGCCGTCGACGAGTCGTGGCCGACCCACGGCTGGCCGGGCGCGGCGTATCCGCGGGAGAAGGCTTATCTCGAACGGTGGCTCGACGTGTTCGAACGCGACCACCCGCAGATCCGGGTCGTGCGGATGCGTCCCGGTTTCATCTTCCAGCGCGGCTCGGCGTCGGCGCAGCGCCGAATTTTCGGGGGCCCGTTCGTCCCCGGTTCGCTGGTGCGCGCGATCCCCGTGGTCCCCGACATGCCCGGTCTGAGCATGCAGATTCTGCACGCCGACGACGTCGCCGATGCCTACGTCCGGGCCGTGCTGCGACCGGTGCGCGGTCCCTTCAACCTCGCCGCCGAACCCCCGGTCGACGCCCACACCCTCGGTGATCTGCTCGGTGCCCGGGTCGTCCCGGTGCGTAGCGGTCTCGTCCGGTCCGCGGCGGCCGCCGCGTGGCACACCCACCTCGCCCCGGCCGAGCCCGGGCTGTTCGACACCGTCCTGCGGCTGCCGCTGATGGACTGTGCCCGGGCACGATCCGAGCTGGGCTGGTCACCGGCCCACTCCCCCGTCGAGGTTCTCCGGGAGTTCGTCGACGGACTGCGCTCCGGCGCCGGCCTGCCGACCCCGCCGCTGGCGCCGGACAGCGTGCGCGGCCGGATACAGGAACTGGCCACCGGTGTGGGAGCGCGACCCTGATCGGCGCGGCTACCTCCGACCGGCGGTGACCGTCTTCGGCGGTGTCGTGACCGCGAGGCGCTCGGCACGCAGATCCAGTGCCCACACGCCGACCGCGGTCACCGCCAGGGCGACACCGGCGATGCACGCCCCGGACCATCCGGCCGTCGTCCACGCGACGGTCCCCAGCGCCGAACCGGAGGCCCCACCGACGAAGTACGCCACCATGTACACGGAGTTCATGCGGGCCCGCGCCGCCGGATCCAGCGCGAAGACGACATTCTGGTTGGTGATGTGCACGCCCTGCACCGCGAGGTCGACGGCGACGAACCCGATCAGGAACCACGCGAGGCTGTGGCCACCGGCGGCGAGCGCAGCCCACGACACGACGAGCAGGACCACGGAGATCCCGGTCGTGAGGCGGGCGTATCCGCGATCCGCGGCCCTTCCCACGAAGCTTGCGGCGAGCGCACCGGCCGCCCCGGCGAGACCGACCAGGCCGATCTGCGCGTCGCCGAAACCGTAGGGTTCGCCGGCCAGCAGGAACGTCATCGTCGAGAACAGGGCCGCCAGCGATCCGAACGACACCGCGCCGAACAGCGCGCGGGTGCGCAGCCGCCGATGCGTGCGCGCGAGCGTGCCGAGCGACCGCAGCGTCGCCGCGTAGCCGGTCGAGGCGGTGGGCCGCGAGCTCGGCAGCTTCCGCCACAGCGCGACCGCGACGACGATGAGCGCGACCGCCCCCGCCCGGTACACGGTGGTCCAGCCCCCGAGTTCGGCGAGCAGCCCGGCGACGCTGCGCGCCGACAGGATCCCCAGCAGCAACCCGCTCATCACGGTGCCGATCGCCCGGCCGCTCCGTTCCGGTTCGGCGAGGGTCGCGGCGAACGGCACGAGCACCTGCGCGGCGACGGAGAACAGGCCGGTGACGGCGATACCGGCGGTGAGGACCCCGATGTTCGGGGCGAATCCGCTGGCCACCTGCCCGGCGGCCGCGAGGATCATCAGGCCGACGGCGAGTCGTCGCTTGTCGAGCATGTCCCCGAGCGGCACGAGGAACAGCAGGCCGAGCGCATAGGACACCTGGGCGACGGTGACGGTGAACGCGGCTGCCGAGTGCGAGGTGCCGAGGGCCGTGGCGATGGTGTCGAGCAGCGGCTGGTTGACGTAGTTCGCGCCCACACACAATCCGGTCGCCAGCGCCATGAGCAGCAGAACCGGGGTCGTCAGCGCGGGTCGCGGTGAAGCCATACCGATCAGGCTTCCGTGCCCCACCCGTGTCTGTCCAACCGGCCCGTCTGTTCAGTCCTTCCGCTGACGTTCCAGGACCTCGCCGATGATCCGGGCCGCGTCGGGAAACGCCCCCGGGTCGGGACCGGAGAAGTTCATCCGCAGGTGCGGGCCCGTGGGTTCGGCGGGAAACCATTCGTCGCCCGCGGTCACGACGACCCCCGCGGCCTCGCAGTCCCGGACGAGTGCGGTGACGTCGGTGTGCTCGGGCAGCCGCGCCCACAGGTTCAGCCCGCCCGCGGGCAGCGCGTCGAGGTGCAGCCCGGGTGCGTGCTCGCGCAGGGACCGGGCGAGCAGATCCCGGCGGGCGGCAAGTTGCGGCCGCAGGCCGCGCAGGTGGGTGCGCCATCCGGGTTGCGTGACGACGTCGACGGCGACCGCTTGGAGGACACCGCTGACGTACATCGACTGGGCCTGCACTTCGGCGAGGATGCGGTCGCGGGCGGGCCCCCGCGCGACGATCCCGGCGACCCGCACGGCCGGGGACACGCTCTTGGTCAGCGACCGGACGTAGACGACGTGCCCGCTGTCGTCACGCGTCGCGAGCGGCACCGGATCGGCGGTGATCCCGAAGTCGTGTGCCCAGTCGTCCTCGACGAGGAAGGCCCCGGCGTCGCGGACGAGGCGGAGGACGTCGTCGGCCAGGTCCGGCGACCACTGCGCGCCGGTGGGATTCGCGAAGTTCGGTTGCGCGTAGAAGACACGGGCTCCGGTGCGGTCGAATGCGCGGGCGAGTTCACCGAGGTCCGGGCCGCCGGCGCTACTGGGGACGGGCACGACCTGCACGCCGGCCTGCGCGGCCGCGACCATCGCGCCCCAGTAGGTGGGTGATTCCACGAGCAGCGGGTTGCCGGCTCCGACCAGCGCGTGGAATGCGGCGCTGAGCCCGCTCTGGCTGCCGGGGACGACGACGGTGTCGCTCGGCGTCGGGGGTGCCACACCGAGCGGGGTCTCCGCCCCGAGTTCGGTCGCGAACCAGGCCTGGAGTTCGGGGAGGCCCGCGGTCGGTGGGCGCCCGACGACGGCGTCGCTGCGGGCGACGCGACCGAAGGCACTTCGCACCAGCCGCTCCGGTAGCAGTTCGCGGTCGGGGTAGCCGGAGTGCAGCGCGATCACATCGTTCGGGAGGGTGCGGAGCGAGGCGGGCAGCCGCGGTACACGGCGGTCCGGCGAACCGAGCGCCGCGGTCTGCCACCCGTAGTCCCTGGGTCCCGCCACCCGGACGGCGCGGACGAAAGTGCCTACCCCGGGGCGGCTTTCCACCGATCCCTGCGCTTGGAGCGTCCGCAGCGCGGCCTGCACGGTGACCGGGCTGGCGCCGTACTTCGCGACGAGGGCGCGCGTCGACGGGAGTTTCGCGCCCGGCGGTGCGGTCGCGATCCAGCGCCGAAGATCGGACACGATCCGGGCACTACTGCTATCGTCGGACATGAGAGCCAATAGTAGCGCTACTACCGCGCACAGCCAGGTGCTATCGACCCCGAGAAGCGGTCTGGGATGGGGTCTGGCGGGTGTGGCCGCGTTCTCCCTCACCCTGCCGCTGACCCGGATCGCGGTGCACGACGGCGCGATGTCCGCGATCTTCGTCGGAATCGGGCGGGCGGTCGTCGCGGCCCTGCTCGCGGCCGCCGCACTGGCCCTCACTCGGCAGCGACGTCCCCGCGGCGCGCAGTGGATGCGGCTCGCGGTGGTCGCCGGCGGGGTCGTGATCGGGTTCCCTGTCCTCACCGCATACGCATTGACCACGACGTCCGCGACCCACGGTGCAGTGGTGATCGCGCTGCTCCCCGCGGCGACCGCGGTCGCCGCCGTGGTGCGGGGCCGGGACCGGCCGGCGCCGTCGTTCTGGGTCACCGCCGCCGTTTCCGCGACCGCCGCGGTGGCATTCGGCATGCTGCAGTCGGGTGAGTTCAGCGGATTGCATCCGGCCGACCTGCTGCTGCTCGCCGCCGTCGTCGCCGCCGCGATCGGCTACGCCGAAGGTGGCCTGCTGGCGCGCGAACTCGGTTCCTGGCAGACCATTTCGTGGGCGCTCGTGCTCAGCGCACCGGTCACGCTCGCCGTGACCGTGCTCGCCGTAGTCGACCACCGGCCCACGGGCACGGCCACCGAGTGGGCAGCGTTCGCCTATCTGGCCGCGGTGAGCATGTTCCTGGGCTTCTTCGCCTGGTACCGGGGTCTGGCGATCGGCCCGATGACGCGGGTGAGCCAGATCCAGCTCACCCAGCCGGTGATGACGATCTGCTGGGCCGCGGTGCTTCTCGGCGAACCGCCGACGGTGCCCGTCCTCGTCGGGGGTGCCGCCGTGATCCTGTGCGCGGCAACCACGGTCCGCAACCGGTCAGCGACGCGACGCCCCGATCAGTGCGAACCGGTCGTCGGGGTCGACCCATTCGTGGCGGACGACGAACCCGGCGTCGGTGAGTTCGCGGGCGATGCCGTCGAGCCGGAACTTCGCGGAGATCTCCGTGCGTAGCTGCTCACCCTCGTCGAAGGACACCTCGAGGTCCAGGCCGGGAATCTGCACCGTCATCGCCGCGGTGGCCTCGAGCCGCATCTCGATCCACTCGTTGTCCGCGTCCCACAGCGCCACGTGCCGGAAACGATCCGGTTCGAAGTTCGCCCCGAGCCGGTGATTGAGCACATGCAGCACGTTGCGGTCGAATTCGGCGGTGACGCCGGCCGCGTCGTCGTACGCGGGGACGACGATCTCCGGGTCGACGACGAGACCGACGCCGAGCAGCAGCCACTCCCCCTTGTCGAGGGTCGCGGCGAGTTCGGCCAGGAACTCCGCCCGCTCGGCCGGGACCAGGTTGCCGATGGTGCCCCCGAGAAACGCGATCATCCGCCGGCCCCCGTCGGGCAGATGGCTCAGCGAACCGGTGAAGTCCCCGACCACCCCGCGCACCGTGAGGTCGGGGTAGTCGGCGGACAGGCGGGCGACCGCGCCCTGCAGGGCGGACTCGGACACGTCCTGCGGGACGTAGGTGTGCAGGTAGGGGGCGAGCGCGTCGAGCAGCAACCGGGTCTTCTCCGACGATCCGGACCCCAGTTCGACGAGCAGCTCGGGCCGCATCGTGTCCGCGATGTCCGCCGAGAACGCTTTCAGCAGAGCACGTTCGGTGCGGGTCGGATAGTACTCGGGCAGCCGGGTGATCTGTTCGAACAGGTCCCCGCCGCGCTCGTCGTACAGCCAGGTCGGCGACAGCCACTTCGGGGTCGCGGTCAGGCCGCGGCGCGCGTCGGCCCGCAACGCCTCGTCGAGTTCGGCCGGGGTCAGATAGACGTCGACGGTCATACGCTCGGGACCTCCATGGGGGACACGATCAGGTGTCCCGGTCGGGCGCTGACCAGATGCCGGTCCGGCACCTGCTTCCAGCGCGGATCATCGTCGTACGGTTCCGAGGACACCACCGCGATGCGCTCGTCGACGAGCACCCACAGCGAGTGGTACCACGCGGTCGCCCACAGCCCGGAGCCGTTGCCCAGCAACAGGTTCAGACGAGAGTGCGGCGAAAGGTCGATCACGTCACGGACGAGCCGCATGAGCGCGGCCTCGGGCCTGTCGGTGCGCAGGCGCGATCGCAGCAGCATCCACAAAGTCGCGGCGTCGGTGGGCGATTCGAGCCGCAGCAGCTCCGATACCGGGAGCCGCTCCGCGAGCGACACGAGCGTCCCGGGCCACCCGACGACCCGCCCGTTGTGGCTGAACGCCCACCGGCCGTCCGTGAAGGGGGCGGCCGCCGACCGCTCCACCGGCATACCCTCGGTCGCGGATCGGAGCGCGGCGACCATCGCCCCGGTCCGGATCGAGGACAAGCCTTCGGTGACAAAGGGATCCGACCAGATCGGTTTCTCGCTCCGGTACCGGCCGGGGATGCCGTCGGCGGTCCACCAGGCCACTCCGAACCCGTCGGCGTTGACGGTGCCGCCGCCGCGCATGTCCTTCGGCGCCCACGACTGGCGGAACAGCGAGTGCGGACCGTAGGCGATCAGCGACCGGGCCGTGCGCACCGGGCCGAGGTAGCCCAGATGCCTACACATCCGCGACGTCCGGAGTGTCGGGAACATCTCGGGCACAACGGAATCCGGAGAAGATCTGGCGACGGATCGGATGGTCCCAGTTGCGGAAGGTCCCGCGGCACGCGACCGCGTCCGTACCGAACGAACCACCGCGCAGAACCCGGTAGTCGCCGCCGAAGAACACCTCGGAGTACTCGCGGTACGGGAACGCCACGAACCCCGGATAGGGTTCGAAACCCGACGACGTCCACTCCCACACGTCACCGATCAGTTGCTGCACCCCGAGCGGCGACGCCCCCGCCGGATACGCGCCGACGACCGCGGGCCCGAGGTGACGCTGCCCGAGGTTCGCATGCTCGGGGCCGGGATCGACGTCGCCCCACGGGTATCGGGTGCTGCGCTGCTCCACAGGGTTCCATCGCGCGGCCGTCTCCCACTCCACCTCCGTGGGCAGCCGCTTCCCGGCCCACCGTGCGTAGGCGTCGGCCTCGTGGAAACACACGTGGACGACCGGTTCGTCGGGATGCACCGGCACCATGACCCCGAATCGGCGGCGCCACCACGTGCCGTCGTGCTGCCGCGTCCAGAACTGCGGGGCCTCGAGACCCGCGCGGAGCCGGTGCTCCCAGCCGGTTTCGCTCCACAGCTCCGGGCGGTCGTATCCGCCGTCGGCCATGAACTCGAGATAGCGGCCGTTGGTGACGGGGAAGGTGTCGATGCGGAACGCAGGCACGTGCACGCGGTGCGCGGGCCGTTCGTTGTCGAGTGCTGCCGGATCGATGGACGTCCCGATCTCGACTTCGCAAGCCGGGACCGTGATCTCGTCCGCCTCGACCGGATGTCCGGTGCGCGGCGCCTCCGGGGCGAACAACACCGGTGGGCCCGAACGCAACTGGTGGGTCGCGAGCATCGTCTCGTCGTGCTGCTGTTCGTGCTGCGCGATCATCGAGTAGACGAATCCGTCGCGGGTGAGGTCGGTGTCGAATTCACACTTCTCCAACGATTCCGTCACCCGCGCCCGCACGTCGTCGGCGTACCGGCGGGCCTGTGCGGGATCGAGCAGCGGTAGACCGTTCCGGGTTGCCCGCGGATGACGGAACGCGTCGTACAGGTCGTCGATGTCGGGACGCTCGGCCTCCAGTCCGGCGGCCTCGCGCAGCAGCCAGCGTTCCTCCTGGTTCGCGATGTGCGCGAGGTCCCAGACGAGCGGGCTCATCAGCGGCGAATGCTGCGCCGTCAGTTCCGCGTCGTCGAGGTCGGTCAGCGCAGCCGTGCGGACACGGGCGCGGGCGAGATCCCGCATCACCTGTGCCCGCAGCGCGCTCACCGGCTCTGATCCTCCGGTCCGCGACCGCGGCAGCACCGGACCGCCGCGGCATCGAGCGCCGCCGTGAATCTCATGTCCGGCGACGCCTCCGCCGCTAGCGCCAGCAAACCGACTGCCGCAGCACGTATTTCGAGACTGGCGAGGCCATGCTGTGCGGCTTCCTCCCACCGGTCCGCGACCGGGGCCGCGATCGCCTCCGCCTCGTCCATCACCGCCCGGGATCTCAGCAGCGCCTCGATCGCCGCGACCGGGACCTGCCACAGATCCCCCGGTTGGGCATCGAGATAACGCACCTCGAAGTGCCCGCACGGCCGCACCGGCGGAAACAGCGTGGTGAGGTGATAGTCCAGGTCGTCGACGGTGGGGCGGCGACCCAGATCCCCGTCCAGGGAGCCGTCCAGCCAGTCCGCGAACGACGCGTCCGGTGGCGCATTCCAGTCGGGGCCGGACGATCGGACGCACAGCAGCGGCGCGTCGAGCGCCCACGCCGGATAGTCGGCGGGGTCGGACACCGGGGTGGTGCGTCCGGGGTCCAGGTTCAGCCACGTCCGCATGCGCTGCGACACCCAGCTGCCGTCCGGAACACCGTTGAGCGCAGGCGAACACGCGAACGCGGCGATCATTGCCGGCCCGATCGCGTGCAGGAGGTGCCAGCGGCGGCGCACTTCGTCGTCGTCCGCGCCGGCGTCGACACTGACCTGCACTGCGGCGGTGCTGTTCATCATCAGCCGCCCCATCGGTCCGATCCGGTCGAACCGCAGTTCCATCGCGCTGTAGCGCGGAGTGCGCAGCAACCGGTGCGGCGGCCGCACGCCGTCACCGGCGGAATCGAGCATGAGCAGCGACCGCCGGGCCAGCAGCGAGCGCAGCATCCGGGCATCCGCGACGAGACGGTCGCACACCTGCCGCGCCGACGCGCACGGCACGCTGGACAGTTCGACCTGGCCACCGGGTTCGAGGGTGACCACACTGCCCGACGGCAACGGTCGCGCCGACGACGTCGGAGCCACCGTCCGCGGGGCATGCGAACCGAGCGAATCGACGATCGACCGGAGTTCGGGACGGGCCGCCGTGCCGTCCGCACGGGCGGTGAGCCATTCCAGCTCCACCCCGATCAACCGCGGCGGCCCGAACCGGAAACTGCTGCGGCGAACGTGCGCCACCGCCTCGGCCCGCGACGTGAGGGCAGCGCGCGAGTACGCCGTGTTGATCGCAGTCGCCACTCGATCACCCTCTCTCGCCGCCGAGCCAGGACTGGGACGAGCCTAACGCGCCCGTTGCCGCAGCGCCGTGAGAACACCGGCCGCGACACGCGGTCCGGGGTTACATTCCAGGCGTACGGGCTGTCCGTACGGGACGCGGAAGAGGTGGTCGCACCGTGCTCGATCTCCAACGGGTTCGCCGGGACACCCCGGGCTGCTTCGACCGCGTATTCCTCGACAGCGCCGGTTCGTCGCTGCCCCCGACGCCCGTGCTCGACACCGTCGTCGCGCATCTGCGCCGCGAAGCCGAGGTCGGCGGCTACGTCGCCGCGAACGAGCGGCTCGACGCGCTGGACGCGGTGAAGACGTCGATCGGCCGGCTGCTCGACGTCGATCCCACGTCCGTCGCGCTCACCGACAGCGCGTCCCGCTCGTGGACGTCGTTCTTCTACGCGGTGCCGCTGCAGCCCGGCGACCGCATCCTGATCTCCCGCGTCGAATACGCCGCCAACGCGGTCGCCGCCCTGCAGCGCGCCCGCGCCACCGGCGCGACCGTCGAGCAGATCCCGTCCGGCCCCGACGGGCGCATCGACGTCGACGCACTCACCGCGATGCTCGACGAGCGCGTGAAGCTGGTGTCGCTCGTGCACGCCCCCACCAACGGCGGCCTGATCAACCCGGTGCGGGAGGTCGCGGACGCGGCGCACAAGGTCGGGGCGCTCGTGCTGCTCGACGCGTGCCAGTCCGTCGGGCAACTCCCGGTGAACGTGCCCGAACTCGACGTGGATGCACTGTCCGCGACCGGGCGCAAGTGGCTGCGCGGCCCGCGCGGCACCGGATTCCTCTACGTGCGGCCGCGGCTGATCGGTGAACTCGAGCCCGCCGTGCTGGACCTGCACAGCGCGCGGTGGTCGGGAGCCGACGAATACGAGATCGCACCCGACGCCACCCGCTTCGAACTGTGGGAGGCCGACGTCGCCGCGCGCCTGGGTCTCGGGGCTGCGGTCGACTACCTGCTCGACCTCGGGATCGACGCGGTCACCGAGGCCATCGCCTACCGCTCCGAACACCTGCGCGACGGCCTCGGCCGCATCCCCGGGGTCGAGGTCCGCGACCTCGGTGACCCGCGCAGCGGCATCGTCTCGTTCACCGTGGACGGTCGCGAACCCACGGCGGTCCGCGACGCGCTCGCCGAGCAGTCGATGACGGTGACCGTCAGTCATCGCAGCTCGACGCTGCTGGACATGACCGCGCGGACACTCGACGCGGTGGTGCGCGCGTCACCGCACTACTTCGTCTCCCCCGCCGACGTCGACCGATTCCTCGCCGCGGTGCGGAGCCTGTGACGGGATGGGGGCCGTTCGCTTTACCCCCGGCGATCCGGTAAAGTACTTCGAGTTGTCTCGGCGAGGGTGAACCGCGAAATCGCTGGCTCACCGTGATCGACGCGGCTGCGGCTCCGCTCGAGCGTTCCACGCTCCCGGCCCGCGCGCGTCCGGTCCCGCATCGTCGAGAAGACCGACCCAGTGAGAGCCACAAGCGTAGGAGCCGTTACATCATGTCCGACGAGAACCGTCTCGTAGCCGCCGTCCGCACCGAGTTCGGCAAGGGCGCTGCCCGCCGTGCCCGCCGTGACGGACAGGTCCCCGCCGTGCTGTACGGCCACGGCACCGAGCCCAAGCACCTCGCCCTCCCGGCCCGCGAGTTCGCGGCCGTGCTGCGCGCCCACGGCACCAACGCCGTGCTCACCCTCGAGGTCGACGGTTCCGAGGAGCTGGCGCTGACCAAGTCGGTCGTCGTGCACCCGATCCGCAACTACATCGAGCACGCCGACCTGCTGGTCGTCCAGAAGGGCGAGAAGGTCGTCGTCGAGGTGCCGCTGGTCATCACCGGTGAGGCCGCTTCCGGCACCCTCGTCGTCAACGAGGTCACCACCATCAAGCTCGAGGCCGAGGCCCTGCACATCCCCGAGCAGGTCGAGGTCTCCATCGAGGGCGCCGAGGCCGGCACCCAGATCCTCGCCGGTGGCGTCGAGCTGCCCAAGGGCGCGTCGCTGCAGGACGAGGCCGATCTGCTGCTCGTGAACATCGTCGTGGCTCCGTCCGCCGAGGCCCTCGAGGGCGAAGCGGCCGAGGGCGCCGAGGCCGAGGCTCCGGCCGAGGAGGCCTGAGCCACCCACGGCTCCACATGATTCGTTGCGGCGCGTCATCCCCCGCGGGATGGCGCGCCGCGCGCGTGTGACCGGTCGCCGCAACCGCCACCGGTCGGGAAGGAACACACGAACGTGAGCGAGGACACCGCGCTCGTCGTCGGGCTCGGCAATCCCGGGCCGAAGTACGAGAAGACCCGTCACAACATCGGTTTCATGGTGGCCGAGGTGCTCGCCGGGCGCGTGGGCGGTTCGTTCGGCGCGCACAAGCGCAGCAACTCGGACATCGTGCAGGCCCGCCTCGACGGCAGGCAGGTGATCATCGCGAAACCGCGCACCTACATGAACCTGTCGGGTGGCCCGGTCGCGGGACTGGCGAAGTTCTTCTCGGTCGACCCGGCGAACATCGTGGTGATCCACGACGAGCTGGATCTGGATTTCGGCACCATCCGGCTCAAGCTGGGCGGCGGCGAGAACGGGCACAACGGGTTGCGGTCGACGTCGAGTTCGCTGGGTACGAAGGACTATCTGCGGGTGCGGATGGGCATCGGCCGTCCCCCGGGCCGGCAGGATCCGGCCGATTTCGTGCTCAAGCCGTTCTCGACGACCGAGCGCAAGGAACTCGACGTGTTCTGCGAGGAGGGGGCGGACGCCGTCGAGCTGCTGCTGCGCCTGGGCCTCGAGGGCGCGCAGAACCGCATCCACTGACCGCTGCCCCTCGTGCGCGTTTCCGGTAGCGGGCGCTACCGGAAACGCGCACGGGTCAGCGGGCCAGGAGGGCGGCCGAGCTGCCGCGCCGCAGCTTGCCGGACGAGGTCTTCGGGATACTGCCCGGGCCGAGCACCGCGACCGTCCGGGGCCGCACCCCGACCTCGGCGACGACGGCGTGCACCACCTCGTGTTCGATGCGGCGAATCTCGGCGGGGTCGTCGATCCGGTTGGTTTCGACTGCGACCGCGAAGGATTCGCGTTTGTCGCCGGCGTCGAGACGGATCGCGACGGCGTTCCCGGGCCGCACCCCGTCGACACTGCACGCGGCGCGTTCGATGTCGGTCGGATACACGTTGCGGCCGCCCATGATGATGACGTCCTTGACCCGGCCGCACACCACCACGCGACCTTCCTCGGTGAAGTAGCCGACGTCGCCGGTGTCGAACCAGCCGTCGGCGTCCTGCGCCGGGACCGGCCCCTCCACGGTGAGATAACCCGAGGTCACGGCCTTGCCGCGCAGCTGGATGATGCCGACACCGCGCGGGGGCAGCACCTGCCCGTCGCGCCCGACGACCCGCCCCTCGAGCCCGGGGACGAGATGACCGAGCGTGGCCAGCCGCCGCCCGTTCGGCCGGGTGGTGGGCACGGCGATGCCGCCGGCTTCGAGCAGATCCGGGTCGACGATGTCGAGGACCTGCCCGTGCCCCGGGTCCGGGACCGACACCGCCAGGGTCGTCTCGGCCATGCCGTAGACGGGGGCCAGGGCCATCGGGTCCAGCCCGAAACGCGCACCGGCCTCGGCCAGCGCGATCATGGTGTCGGGGTCGACGGGTTCGGCGCCGTTCCACATCCACCGCATCGACGACAGGTCGACGACGCCGTCCGGTGCCTGCGCGAGTTTGCGGGCGAGCAGTGAGTACGCGAAATTCGGTGCGGCCGTGACTGTTCCGTGGTACTTGCCGATCAGCTGCGCCCACAGCAGCGGGGCCTTGAGGAACTCCAGCGGTGTCACCGACACGACCTCCGCGCCGACCTGCATGGGCACGCTGAGGAACCCGACCATGCCCATGTCGTGGAACAGTGGCAGCCAGCTGATCATCACGTCGTCGTCGAGGGAGTACTTGATGCGGTCGATCATCGCGTACGCGTTGACATAGAAGTTCTCGTGCGAGATCAGCACGGCCTTCGGCGATCCGGTCGATCCGGACGTCAACTGCTGCAACGCGATATCCGATTCGGCGGTGTCGACCGGGTCGATCGGCGAACCCGCCCGCATCTGCGCGACCGTCACGACGCGGATGCCGCGTTCACGCAGCACGGGTTCGGCCGCGTCGAACGGCGCCCCGAGCACCACCACCTGCGCGTCGATCATGTGGACGACAGTTTCGGTGTCACGCGCCCACGCGGCCAGGTCGGTGCGCGGCGTCGGCTGGTGCAGCATGGTGACGCTGCCGCCCCGCATCCAGACGGCCTGACACACCGGGGCGATGTCGACGGGATTGCCTGCCAGCACACCGACGGCGGCACCGTGCCCGATACCGGCCGCGGCCAGCGCCCCGGCCATGCAGCGGGCCTGCCGGTGGATCTCGCCCCAGGTCTGCCGCAGCGGCTCGTCCGGCTCCCCGGTGATCAGCCCACGGCGTGCGCTCTCCGCCGTCGCGTACATCTCGTCGGTGAATCTGCTCACGGGCACTCCTCGATCCGGTGGCTCTGCGGTCCAGAGTCCCCGCGCCGGGACCGATGGGGAAAGGCATCCCGGCAAACGTGACCGAATCTCACGGAAATCGACATCGAATCGCCGAGTAACATGGAGAAGTTGCCTGCGATACCCGCACCCCACCCCCGTTTCGAGAGGTCAGTTCCGCGTTGAGTACCCCGCCCGCCTCGGCCACCGGCGATACCGGCACCGCCATCAGCGACTCCGGCACAGCCGCCCTGTCCAAGGAAGTGCGCGCGGAGGCCGCTCGGCGCCGCACGTTCGCCGTCATCTCCCATCCGGACGCCGGTAAGTCCACGCTCACCGAGGCGCTGGCACTGCACGCGAAGGTGATCTCCGAGGCCGGCGCCGTGCACGGCAAGGCCGGCCGCAAGTCGACCGTCTCGGACTGGATGGAGATGGAGAAGGCCCGCGGCATCTCGGTCAGCTCCACCGCACTGCAGTTCAACTACCGCTCGAGCGAGTCCACCGCCGACGAGGACGACCCGGGCAACGTCATCAACCTCGTCGACACCCCCGGCCACTCGGATTTCTCCGAGGACACCTACCGCGTGCTCACCGCCGTCGACGCCGCGGTCATGCTCATCGACGCCGCAAAGGGCCTCGAGCCGCAGACGCTGAAGCTGTTCCAGGTGTGCCGCCACCGCGGCATCCCGGTGATCACCGTGATCAACAAGTGGGACCGTCCCGGTCGCGCACCGCTCGAACTGCTCGACGAGATCGACGAGCGGATCGGCCTGACGCCGACCCCGCTGTTCTGGCCCGTCGGCATCGCCGGCGACTTCCGCGGCCTGCTGCGGCGCGGTGAGGACGGCGCGGCCGAGGAGTACATCAAGTTCACCCGCACCGCGGGCGGCGCGAAGATCGCCCCCGAGGAGCATCTGGACCCCGACGCCGCGCTGGAGCGCGAAGGCGACGCGTGGGCCGAGGCCGCGGAGGAATCGGAACTGCTGTCGGCGAGCGGCCAGGACCACGACCAGGAACTGTTCCTCGCCGGCCAGACGTCGCCGGTGATCTTCGCGTCGGCGATGCTGAACTTCGGCGTGCGGCAGATCCTCGACACCCTCGTCGCGCTGGCGCCGCCGCCGCGCGCCCGCCTCGACATCGACGACAATCCCCGTGACGTCGACGACCCGTTCAGCGCGGTCGTGTTCAAGGTGCAGGCCGGCATGGACACCGCGCACCGCGACCGCCTCGCGTTCATGCGCGTGGTCTCCGGGGTGTTCGAGCGCGGCATGGTCGTCACCCACGCCCAGACCGGCAAGCCGTTCACCACCAAGTACGCGTTGACGGTGTTCGGCCGCGAACGGTCCACGGTCGAGGCCGCCTATCCGGGCGACGTGGTGGGTCTGGTCAACGCGACCGCCCTGGCGCCCGGACACACTCTGTTCGTGGACCGGAAGGTCGAGTTCCCGCCGATCCCGTCGTTCGCGCCGGAGCACTTCGCGGTCCTGCGGGTCGACGCCGCGTCGAAGTACAAGCAGTTCCGCAAGGCCGTCGACCAGCTCGACTCCGAAGGCGTCGTGCAGATCCTGCGCAACGACGTGCGCGGAGACGCCTCGCCGGTGATGGCGGCCGTCGGCCCCATGCAGTTCGAGGTCGTCTCGGCGCGGATGAAAGCCGAGTACAACGTCGAACCGCGGATCGAACCGCTCGGCTACGCGCTGGCCCGCCGCACCGACGCCGCCTCGCGGGACGAACTGAACCGGCAGCGCGGCGTCGAGGTGTTCACCCGGTCCGACGGGGTGCTGCTTGCGCTGGTCAGCGACAAGTGGCGGCTGCAGTACATCCGGAAGGAACTGCCGGATCTGACGCTGGAGCCGCTGGTCGCCACCACCGACTGAGGTTGTTGCAGCGGTAGTGCATGTGACTCCGATTACTGGTATTTTCCTGCCGTCGAGCTGACGCTGGCTCGGGGGATTTTCAGGAGCTGTGGATGAACGACGACACCTCGGCCGTCGGGCCGGGCGGGAGACCCGCGCGCGCCCGCACCGGTTCCGTCAAGCGGAACGATTCGCCGAAGCGCTCGGGGACCTTCATCTATCCGCTGCCCAGCACGCCGCTCCCGAGCAGCACCCCGATGACGAGCAGCCCCGGCCCGCACGCCGAGGTCAGTCATGCATCCGATCGCAACCCGGCCGGCGGGGTGGGCGCCGGCACCACTACGGAAGGGACATCCCCGGTGAGCAGCACCAGCACGAACGGCACGAGCAGCAACGGCATCGGCGCAACGCCGGCCACCACGACCGAACTCGGCAGCCTGCCGACGGGCGGGCCGGCGGTCGGCCCGGCACGCCGCAACTCGATGGGGCAGGCGTCGGTACGGATCGCCGCGCGGCTCGCGCACGGCGAGCTGGCCACCCGGACCCACCGCAGTCACGCCTCGGACCCGACCGTCGACAACGACGAACTGCTGAGCCTGCTCGGTGAGTACCTGCTCGCCGGTGGTCTCGAGAAGCCGGAGATCCATGCCACCCTCGGCGGGCAGCCGATCGTCGTGGACCTGCAGGCACCGCAGCGCCCCACGCGCTGAACGAACTCCCGCCTCCGGGTGGCTGAATCGACTCCTGCCTCCGGGTGACGGAGGCAGTCACCCGGGGGTCAGTCCTCGAAGAGCGCGGCGATCCTCGCGGGGTCGATGTCTTCGATGGTCTTCGGCGACCACGACGGGTTGCGGTCCTTGTCGACGAGCACGGCCCGCACCCCCTCCGCGAAGTCCGGTTCGCCGCAGATCCGGACGGCGACGTCGAGCTCCCGCGCGAAGCATTCGCTCAGGGTGCTCTCGGCGCCGCGGCGCAGAAGTTCGGCGGTTGCGTACAGGCTCGTCGGCGACAGCGCCCGCAGCGCGTCGCGGGTCTGCGTGGCCCAGGCGGGGTCACCGAGCGTGTCGTCGTCGAGTCGCGTGACGATGTCGGCGACGGTGCCGTCACCGAAGACCTGCTCGATGTCGGTGAACCGGTCGGCGAGCTCCGACTCGGGGGCCGGCTCGGCGAACTCGTCGAGGGCGTCCTGCCATTCGCCCGCGCGGATGCGGTCGGCGAGCGCACCGATGCGGTCGCTGGGCACGAAGTGCGTGGCCAACCCGACTGCGAGGGCGTCTCCGGCGGACACGCGGGCGCCGCTCAATCCCAGGTACATGCCGACGGCGTCGCAGCGTGCCGTGGTTCCGCGCAGCCGCGGAAGGAAGTGGCTCGCGCCGACGTCGGGGATGAATCCGATCGCGGTCTCGGGCATCGCGAGCATCGCGTTCTCCGACACCACCCGCACCGCGCCGTGGACGGAGATGCCCAGCCCGCCGCCCATGGTGACGCCGTCGAGCAGCGCCAGGTACGGCTTGGGGTAGGTGGCGACGAGCTCGTCCAGCCGGTACTCCTCGGCGAAGTACGCCCGGACCCGATCGGTGTCGCCGGCCAGCGCCGCGTCCCGCACCGACTTGATGTCCCCACCCGCACAGAACGCGCGGTCGGAGGCGCTGGTCACCAGTACCGCCGTGACCTGCGGGTCGTCGCGCCACTCCGACAGCGGCGCGTACAGGTCACGGATCATCGAACTGTCCAGGGCGTTGAGCGCCGAGGGCCGATCGAGCACCACCTCGCCGACGCCGTTGGCGACGCGGGCACGAATGAAGGACGACTCTGTCACGGGCGGGAGCCTACCGGGCGAGGTCGTCACCGGCCGGACACACGGTGTTCGCGCGCTACGGGGTGTCGCCGGTGGGGTTGCCCGTGACCGGACCGACGAGCAGCCAGCGGTGCCCGAACGGGTCGAGCAGCGTCGCGTTGCGGTTGCCGTGGCTTTCGGTGATCCAGCGTTCGACGGTGCCGCCGGCGCCGCGGGCACGGGCCAGGACGGCATCGGTGTCGTCGACCGGCAGCATCAGGCTCACCGACGTCGAACCCGCCTCGGCGGCGGTCAGCCCCATCTCCGGGAACTCCTCGGCGACATACACCATGCCGGTGGGGAAGATCAGTTCCGCATGACCGATCCGGCCGTCGTCCATCACGACCGGGTCACCTGCGAGCTGCGCATCGAAAACCTTTGTGTACCAGTCGATTGCCGTGCGAGCCTCGGAGACCGTGAGATACGGCAACGCTCCCGGTCTCGGGAAGTCGATCCCGTCGAACGTCATGATGCGCGCGGAACCTCCAGCAGATCCCAGCGGTTGGAGGTGAGCCGGAAACTCGGCAGGTCGTCGAGGGAAACGACTGTCTCCCAGTTCCGTTCGTAGGAGGTGTGCGAGATGCGCCATTTCCCGTCGTCGCACAGCGCGTACCGGTCGTGGTAGTACGCGGAACCGCGCAGCAGCATCCCGTCCTCGGGCACGACGACGGTGTCCGCGAGCAGCCACACCCCGGTGGCGGTCTTCCCGTCGGGGGCGACGTCGATCTCGGGGTGGCTGCAGTGGTGCTCGGTGACGACGTGGGCGCCGAGCGTGTTCGCGAGAAAACCCACGAACGCGTCCCGGGATTCGAAACTGAGATGCTCGCCGTAGACGGCGGTGGCCTCCGGAGTCAGTGTGTCCGCGAACTCGACCCATTCCTTGGTGTCGAGCGCGCGAGCATAGCGGTACTTGACCCGCTCGATCGCACTGACGGCCTCCCGATCCATCGCCGACCTCCCGAGCCCGTACGACCTTTTGGTACCTGACAGCCAGGCTATCCCGGATTCCGGTCGGGGGGTATCGGTTTCGGAGGCTCGCCGGGCAATTCGATTGCAGTTCGGTTACGTCGCCGTCGTTGTCGCCCGTTCACCGCGTCCGGTCCGTGTCGCCGTGCTATCGGTCCGGCCGCGGCGGGGCCAGTGCCCGGATGGTCGCGTCGACGATGGTCTCCGCGTACGCCTCGTCCTCGGCGGGGGTGGCCGGGGTCCCGAGGGCGAACAGCACGTGACTGAGCACCGCCCCGGTGACCATCTCGAGCAGCAGGGTCACGGACGTGTCGGCGCGCAGTTCACCGCGGGCGACCGCGCGGTGCACGATGGTGCGCGCCGCGAGCACCCGGCTGCGGTTGAGCGTGTCGGTGAGCCGGGCGAGCAGCTCCGGATGGGCGCGCGCGTCGAGCGCGACACGCAGGCTCACCAGCCCGGAGGTGGTGCGGTAACCGCGGAGCAGCTGACCGGCGAGCTCGACCAGGTCCGCGCGCAGGCTGCCGGTGTCGATCGGGTCCGGCAGCGGGCTGCGGGCCTCGAGGGCCTGCACGAGCAGATCGTCCTTCGAATCCCATCGCCGGTACAGGGCGGCGCGGCCGACGCGGGCCCGGCGGCCCACGGCGTCGAGGGTGAAGCCGCGCCAGCTCGTCTCGGAGTAGACCTCGAGCACGGCGTCGAACACGCGGTCCTCGAGGTCGGCGTCGCGCGGCCGGCCACGGCGTCGGGGTGATGCTTCGGTCACACCGGCAGTGTGCCAGACCTCGGAATTATTTACAGACTGGATCAGTCCGTATTACTCTTCGGTCAGTTCAACACCGCGTCTTCCCTAAGGACAGTGATGGCAGACCCCACCCGTGTACCGGTCGTGATCGGTGTCGGCGACCTCCGATCCGGTCGTGCCGGCTCCCCCGCCGACCCCCGCGAACCGCTCGACCTGATCCACGAGGCCACCACCGCGGCCCTCGCCGACACCGGCGTCGCCGACTCCGCGGCCCTCGCCGCCCGGGTCGACACGATCCGCGCCGTCAAGACCGCGAGCTGGGCGTACGACGACCTGCCGGGCCTGCTCGCCGACCGCCTGGGAGCAAACCCCGACCGCACCTCGACCACGCCGATCGGTGGGCACTGGCCCGCGGCGCTGCTCGACCGGATCGCCCACGACATCGCCGCAGGCACGAGCTCGATCGCGCTGCTCGTCGGCGGTGAAGCGCAGGCGTCGGTCACCGGTGCGGCCAAGTCCGGCACCGACCCCGCCGCACTCGGCTGGACCACCGCGCCCGGCGGCCCGCCCGCGTTCGACCCGGACGACCTGGGCAGCCTCGCCATGCAGCGCGCCGCGATGATCGCCCCGACCCGGGTCTATCCCCTGTTCGAGAACCGGCTCAGCTTCGAGGCCGGGCACGGGCACGACGAATCCGTCGCCTGGTCCGCCCGGCTGTACGCGGCGTTCTCCGAGATCGCCGCCACCAACCCGGCCGCGTGGAACCCGGACCTGCGCACCGCCGAGGACATCGCCACCCCCGGTCCCCGCAACCGGATGGTGACCGATCCGTACCCGCTGCTGATGAACGCGATGCCGTTCGTCGACCAGGCCGCCGCGGTCGTGGTCACGTCCCTCGCCGCCGCCCGTGACCTCGGCATCGACGAGGACAGGATCGTGTACGTGTGGGGCGGCGCCGGCGCCACCGAACCCGCCGACGTGCTCGCCCGCGCCGAGTTCGGCCGCTCGGCCGCGCTCGCCGACGCCCTGGCCCGCACCCTGTCCCGCGCCGACATCAAGGCCCGCGACCTCGACATCGTCGACGCCTACAGCTGCTTCCCTGTGGTACCGAAGCTGCTCGTCGAACACCTCGGGCTGCCGCGCGAGACCGTGCCCAGCGTCACCGGCGGGCACTCGTTCTTCGGCGGACCGCTCAACAGCTACACGCTGCACTCGATCGTCGCGGTCGCGCGACGGCTGCGCACCGACGGCGAGCTCGCCCTCGTGCACGGCAACGGCGGTTACCTGACGTACCAGCACACCGTCATCCTCGCCGCGGCGCCGCACACCGACGGCTACATCGGCGATCCGGAACCGGTACTGCTGCCGGCGACCGCACCCGAAGCCGCCCGCGACTACGAGGGTGAGGTCGAAGTCGTCACCGCCACAGCCGAATACGGACGTGACGGCAATCCGGCCACCGGCTTCCTCATCGGCCTCACCCCCGACGGCCGCCGCGTCGCCGGGCACACCGACGCCGCGGGCGCCGCGATCCTCGCGACCGGCCCCGCACTCATCGGGCAGACCCTCCGCGTCGCCGACGCCGGCGGCGCGCTCACCATCACTCTCGTCGATCAACCCTCCGAGGAGTCCGCATCGTGACCGAACCGGTCGTTCTCGTCGAGCAGCGGGACCACACCCTGCTCGTCACCATCAACCGTCCCCGCGCCGCCAACAGCATCAACGCGGAGGTGCACCAGGGCCTCGGCGAGGCGTGGGAGCGCGCCGACGAAGACAACAGCGTGCGGGTGGTCGTGCTCACCGGTGCCGGCGACAGCGTGTTCTGCGGCGGCGCCGACCTCAAGGCCCTCGGCACCTCCGGACCCGACGGCGTCACCCCGCCCGAGACCGCGCACTGGGGCTTCGCCGGTGTGGTCAAGCACCACATCCGCAAGCCGGTGATCGCCGCGGTGAACGGCACCGCGCTCGGTGGCGGCACCGAACTCGCGCTGGCGAGCGATCTCGTCGTCGCCGCGGACAGCGCCGAATTCGGTCTGCCCGAGGTGCATCGCGGGCTCATCGCCGGTGCCGGCGGCGTGTTCCGCATCGGCCAGGCCATCCCGCGCGCGGTCGCGATGGAGCTGATCCTCACGGGCAAGCCGATGTCCGCGCAGGACGCGCTGCGGTGGGGCCTCGTCAACCGCGTGGTGCCGCAGACGGACGTGCTGTCCACCGCCCTGGCGCTCGCCGAGGACGTCGCGGCCGGCGCTCCCCTGGCCGTGCAGGCCAGCAAGACCGTCGCCCGCGGCATCGTCGACGGCAACATCGCCGCCGAGGATCAGTCCTGGGAACTCACCGACAAAGCGCTCGCGCGTCTCACCACCAGCGCCGACACCCTCGAAGGCGTCATGGCCTTCATGCAGAAGCGCGCACCCGTCTGGAAGGGCGAATAACCGTGACCACCACCGAAATCCTGCGCTGGGACACCGACGAGCGGAAGGCGCTGCGGCAGCTCGCCGCCGACTTCACGCGCAAGGAGATCGTCCCCCACATCGACACCTGGGAACGTGAGGGCGCGATTCCGCGGGAGCTGCACCGCAAGGCCGCCGACGCGGGCCTGCTGGGCGCGTCCGTCGCCGAGGAGCACGGCGGCTCCGGCGGCAACCCGCTCGACATGCTCGCGATCCTCGAGGAGATCATCCTCGCGGGCGGCTCGTCCGGATTGATCTCGGCCCTGTTCAGCCACGGCATCGCGACTCCGCACATCGTCGCGTCGGGCAACACCGATCTCATCGACCGGTTCGCCCGTCCCGCGCTCGAGGGCCGGCTCATCGGATCGCTCGCGATCACCGAGCCCAGCGGCGGCTCCGACGTGGCGAACATCCGCACCACCGCGCGCCGCGACGGCGACGAGTACGTGATCAACGGCTCGAAGCTGTACATCACCTCCGGTACCCGCGCCGACTTCGTCACCACCGCGGTGCGCACCGGCGACGCCGGTGCCGGCGGTATTTCGCTGATCGTCGTGCCCACGGACACACCGGGATTCACGGTGTCCCGCAAGCTCGACAAGATGGGCTGGCTGTGCTCGGACACCGCCGAGCTGTTCTACGACGACGTGCGCGTGCCCGTGGAAAACCTTGTCGGCGTCGAGAACTCGGCGTTCGGCCAGATCGCGCAGCAGTTCCAGGGTGAGCGGCTGTCGCTCGCGTTCCAGGCGGTCGCGACCGCTCAGCGCTGCTTCGACCTGACGGTCGAGTGGGTCAAGTCCCGCGAGACGATGGGCCGCCCGCTGTCCAAGCGTCAGGTGGTGCGTCACCGCCTGGCCGACCTGGCCACCGAAATCACTGCGGCGCATACGTTCTGCCGTTCCGTCGCGGAGCGCTGGGTCAACGGCGAGGGCATGCTGCTCGAAACGTCGATGGCGAAGAACAACGCAGTGAAGGTCTGCGACAAGGCCGTGATGGAGGCCGTTCAGCTCGCCGGCGGTATCGGTCTGATGCGCGAGAGCGAGGTCGAGCGGCACTTCCGCGACGCCCGCGTCCTCGGTATCGGTGGCGGCACCACCGAGATCATGAACGAGATCATCAGCAAGCTGCTGGGGCTGTAAGCAGTCGGGCGCCGGTGCGTCCTTCGGGCCGATGGGGGCTCGAAGGACGCACTCGGCGTTTCAGCGCACTTTTTCGAGCGCGACGACGGCGACGACGGCGATCACCACGTGCATAAGGGTGAGCGTCACGGTGCTGGCCGTGTCGAAGTCCGCCGAGAGCGTGCCCGCGATCGTGGCGAGCGGCAGCAACGCGCCCACCACCTGGGCGATCCGCAGGAATCCTCGCCACCACAGACCGAGCAGGACCGCGACCGTGAGTCCGATGCCCAGGGGCACCACGGTCATGAGTACGACGCCGCCGGGTGCGGCACTGACGGTCGCGCCGGCGTCGGTGTGCTCGAACGAACCACCCGCAGCCAGGCCGATCAGCCACAGGACGAGGTTGAGCACGAGCGCTCCCGCGACCGCGGCGACCACGACGACAGGCCGCCCGGTCGTCCACGATCGGCGCAGAACTGTTGAGGAACTGGATGTTTCGGTTGTGGACATCGATCCTCCTGATGAGTGTTGTCTGCTGACACGACTCATCGTGCGACCTCGAGTCGACTCGAGGTCAAGAGGCGGCTGCGCCGCCCGTGTGCCTTTGTGGCGGCTCCCACCGCCACAAAGGCACACCGGGGCGTCAGCCCAGCTCTTCGGCGAGCTCCATCCACTGCTCCTCGGCGGCTTCCTTCTCCGCGACCACCTGGCGCAGTTCGGCGTCGAGCTTCTGGAGGCGATCGGGATCGGTTGCCGCCTCGGCGAGCTGGTGGTGCAGCTTCTCCTCGCGTTCGGCGAACTTCGCGACCGCCCGTTCCAGCCGGGCGAGTTCCTTGCGGGCCGCGCGCTCGGCGGCGCCGTCGCGCTTGGGAGCCGTCGTCGCACCCGCCGTGCCGGACTGCTTGACCGTCGACGCGACGGACGGCGCGCCGCCGGTGCCGAGTTCCGCACGCCGGCGCAGGTATTCGTCGATGCCGCCGGGCAGGTTGGTGAGCTTGCCGTCGCCGAACAGCGCCCACGTCGAATCACAGATGCGTTCGATCAGGTACCGGTCGTGACTGATGACGACCAGCGTCCCGGCCCAGCCGTCGAGCAGATCCTCGAGCTGCTGCAGGGTGTCGATGTCGAGGTCGTTGGTGGGCTCGTCGAGCAGCAGCACATTCGGCTCCGCCATGAGAACCCGGGTCAGCTGCAGGCGGCGACGCTCACCACCGGACAGATCGCCGACGGGGGTGCGCTGCTTGGCGGGCGTGAAGCCGAGCCGCTCCGCGAGCTGGCCGGCGGAGATCTCCTTGTCGCCCAGGGTGATTCGCTCGGCCACGTCCTTGACCGCCTCGAGCACGCGCATGTCGGCGGGCAGGTCGTCGAGTTCCTGCCGCAGCCAGCCGATCTCGACGGTCTGACCCTGTACCCGGCGACCCGACGCCGGTTCGAGTTCCCCGGCGAGGGTGCGCAGCAGGGTCGTCTTGCCGGAGCCGTTGACCCCGACCAGACCGATCCGCTCCCCCGGCCCGAGACGCCACGTCAGGTCGCGCACCAGCTCGCGCCCGTCGGGGGTGGTCAGAGTCGCGTCCTCGAGTTCGATCACGATGCGGCCGAGCCGGCGCTTGGCGAACGACGCCAGCGCCACCGAGTCGCGCGGCGGCGGCACGTTCGCGATCAGCGCCTCGGCGGCCTCGATCCGGTACTTCGGCTTGGAGGTGCGCGCCGGGGCACCGCGGCGCAGCCACGCCAGTTCCTTGCGGGCGAGGTTGCGGCGCCGCTCCTCCATGGCGTCGGCCTGGCGGGCCCGTTCGGCCCGCGCGAAGATCCAGTCGTTGTAGCCGCCGTCGTAGCTTTCGACCTTGCCGCCGACGACCTCCCACGTGCGGGTCGCGACGGTGTCGAGGAACCAGCGGTCGTGGGTGACCACGACGAGTGCGCTGCGCCGCGACAGCAGATGCTCGGCCAGCCACTGCACTCCCTCGACGTCGAGGTGGTTGGTCGGCTCGTCGAGCACCAGCAGGTCGAGCTCCTGCACGAGCGCGGCGGCGAGCGCGACCCGGCGGCGTTCACCGCCGGACAGCCCGTCGACGACCGCGTCGAGCCCGAGATTGTCGATGCCGATGCCCGCGAGCACCGAGCGGATGCGGGCATCGCCCGCCCATTCGTGTTCGGCGACGCCGAGCGGCCCGAGCACCACCTCGCCGACGGTGGAACCGGCCGGCAGCACGCCACGCTGGGTGACCACGGCCATGCGCAGGCCGCCGACGCGGCTGACGCGCCCGGAGTCCGGTTCCTCGAGCCCGGCCAGCACCTCGAGCATCGTCGTCTTGCCGCCGCCGTTGAGGCCGACGACACCGATGCGCTCGCCTTCCTCCACGCCGAGGGACACCGAGTCCAGCAACGGCTTGATGCCGAAGGACTTCGAGACCTGTTCGAGATTGATCAGATTCGCCACGCGGAGCAGTGCCTTCCGGTTTTCGGGGTTCGAGAGGGTCAGGGGGTGGAGGTGCCGACGACGCGGGCGCCGTGCACCGGACCGGACGCGACGCGCACCGTGCGGCACACGCCCGCACCGGCGAGCTCGGCGCTCACGGTGACCGCGGCGCGCTCGTCGGCGCACAGGAACGCGCAGGTCGGGCCGGAGCCGGACACGATTCCGGCCAGTGCGCCGGCCTCGACACCGGCACGCAGGGTGCGACGCAGCGCCGGGTTCAGCGACAGTGCCGCCGCCTGCAGGTCGTTGCCGAGCAGCGGGGCGAGCACGTGCGGATCGCCGCCGGCGAGCGCATGCAGCAGCTCGTCGGTGCCGCCGACGCGGCGCGGGTCTCCCTCGGCGCGGAGCCGGTCGAGTTCGCGGAACACCACCGGCGTGGACAGTCCCTCCTTGGCGAGCGCGAGGACCCAGTGGAAGGTGTGCCGGGACAGTACGGGCACGAGGTGCTCGCCGCGTCCGGTGCCGATGGCGATGCCGCCGTGCAGGCAGAACGGCACGTCGCTGCCGAGTTCGGCGGCGAGTGCGTGGAGTTCCTCCCGCCCGAGCCCCAGGCTCCACAGCGCGTCGAGCGCCACGAGCGTGGCGGCGGCGTCGGCACTGCCGCCGGCCATGCCGCCCGCGACGGGAATGCCCTTGTCGATCGTGATCGCGACCTCGGGCCGGCGGCCGGCCCGCGCGGCGACGAGTTCAGCGGCCCGCCACGCCAGGTTGGTGGAGTCGGCGGGCACCAGCGCGGCGTCGGCGCCGCGCACCCGCACGCCGAGACCGTCGGCCGGCACCACCGAGACCTCGTCGCTCAGCGACAGGGCCATGAACACGGTGCGCAGCTCGTGATAGCCGTCCTCGCGCAGGTCACCGACCGCAAGATGCAGGTTGACCTTGGACGGGGCCCGCACCGTGACGGGCGACGGAACGACGGAAAGCACGAGAACAGAGCTTACCCGGACGGTGCCGACCCCAAGCTCCGGCAGCCGTCGCCGATCAGGACCGAACTCGTCCGCAATCCGTGGGATCGTCGTCGCATGCGCGAAACCTCCGCCCGCCTGCTGCGGCTGCTGGCCCTGCTGCAGACCCGCCGGGACTGGTCCGGCGCCGAACTCGCCGAGCGGTTGTCGATCACCACCCGGACGGTCCGGCGCGATGTCGACAAGCTGCGGGACCTCGGGTATCCGGTGGACGCGACCGTCGGGGTCGGCGGCGGCTACCGGCTCGGGGCGGGCGCCGAGATGCCGCCGCTGCTGCTCGACGACGAGGAGGTCGTCGCCGTCGCGTTCGCGCTGCAGGCCGGTGCGAACGACTCGGTCACCGGGATCGGTGAGGCCGCGACCCGGGCCCTGGCCAAGCTGCGGCAGGTGATGCCGTCGCGGTTGCGGCACCGGCTCGAGGCGCTGGAGGTGGATGTGGTGGACCGGCGGCCGGCGGCGTCGGCGGTGGACGCGGCGCTGCTGAGCACGGTCGCTGCGGTGTGTCACACCCACGAGCGGCTGCGCTTCGACTATCGCACGCACGACGGGGAATCCGCGCGGCGCGAGGTCGAGCCGTATCGCCTGGTGCGGTCGCGGTTGCGGTGGTACCTGGTCGCCTGGGACGTCGACAGGGAGGACTGGCGCACGTTCCGCGTCGACCGGATGGATCCGAAGATCCCCACGGGTCCGCGGTTCACGCCCCGGGAGCTGCCGCCGGGCGGTGCGGCCGAGTTCGTGGCGCGCGGGATCCGGCGCGGCGCCGCACAGGTGCAGGCCCGGGTGCTGCTGCACGCGCCCTTCGACGAGATCGCGCCGAAGGTCGACGACGACTGGGGCAGTGTCGAACTCGTCGACGACAGCAGTTGCGCGGTGGTACTCGAGGGCCGGTCGCTCGAGTCGATCGCGGGCTGGCTGCACGCGTTCGACGTCGATTTCACGGTGCTGGATCCGCCCGAACTGCGCGACGCGTGTCGGGACCTGGCCGAGCGGCACACGCTGCTCGCCGCCCGGTACGGGCGCGCCTGACGCGAAAAGCGGGACACCGCAACGGTTTGCAGCACGAAACCCCGGAACTCGTTGTGAGTTCCGGGGTTTCGTGGAGGTATCGGGTATCAGCCGATGACGGTGACGCCGGTGGCCTGCGGGCCCTTCTGGCCCTGGCCGATCTCGAAGCTCACGCGCTGGTTCTCCTCGAGGGTGCGGAAGCCGCGGCCCTGGATCTCGGAGAAGTGCACGAAGACGTCAGCCGAACCGTCGGCCGGAGCGATGAAGCCGAAGCCCTTTTCGCCGTTGAACCACTTCACGGTACCTTCAGCCATGTTGTTTCCTAACTGCTGTGGGGTGGCGGTCGCCTCCCCGTCGTCGGACGGCTGAACACCGTCCGGGTCTGTCACTCGACGGCTGAAACGATTTCCGTGGTGGCTATCGCATCCGCTCGCAACCAGAAATGTGCGAGGGTTAACCACAAACACACTACCTAACGACCGTGGACAAGTAGATCACACACTTCGCGAGTCCGCAACTGTTGAGCGAATCGCCTTGGCAGGCAACGGCGCCGGCGGTCACTCGACGTTTGCGAGCCGCACGAACGCTGCGGCATCGAGCTTTTCACCACGCATCGACGGGTCGATACCCGCCGCGACCAGGCGTCGTTCCGCTTCGGCCGGCGAACCCGCCCAGCCGCTCAGCGCCGCGCGCAGCGTCTTGCGGCGTTGCGCGAACGCGGCATCCACGACCGCGAAGACACGGCGGCGGAACTCCGCATCCATGGGCCACGGCGGTTCGGTGTAGCGATCGACGCGCACGAGACCGGATTCGACCTGCGGCACGGGCCAGAACACCGCGCGCCCGACCGCACCCGCGCGACGCACCTCCCCGAAGAAGCAGGCCTTCACGCTGGGCACCCCGTACACCTTGCTGCCCGGCTGCGCGGCGAGCCGGTCGGCGACCTCGGACTGGACCATCACCAACGCGGTGCGCAGCGAGGGGAACTCGGCGAACAGGTGCAGCAGCACCGGCACCGCGACGTTGTAGGGCAGGTTCGCGACGAGCGCGGTCGGGGTGACCGGCAACTCGTCCGGCATCACCTTCATCGCGTCCTGCAGCACGACGTCGAGGTTTCCGGCGAGCTCGGGTGCTCGCTGCCCGACGGTTTCGGGCAGCCGCGCGGCGAGCTTCGGATCGATCTCGACCGCGACCACCCGGTCCACGACGTCGAGCAGAGCGAGGGTCAGCGATCCGAGACCGGGGCCGACCTCGAGCACCACGTCGTCGCGGCCCACGCCGGCGACCGACACGATGCGGCGCACGGTGTTGGCGTCGTGCACGAAGTTCTGGCCGAGTTGCTTGGTCGGGCGAACGCCGAACTCCTCGGCGAGCGTCCGGACCTCGGCAGGTCCGAGCAGTGCCGCCTGGCCGCGGGGAGAGTCGTCTGACACGTCCTGAACCTAGCGCACACCCAGGCTGCCGGAGCACGACGGCCACGCACCCCAGCCCTGCGCCTGCTGGGTGAGGCCGGCGATCGCGATCTGCTCCTCGCGGGTCGCGAGGTCGGGGCGCGGTGCGTAACGGAGCCCGCCCTGCCGTTCCCAGGTGCTCAGGTCGAACTGCACGCCGCCGTAGTAGCCGTTGCCGGTGTTGATCGCCCAGTTGCCGCCGGCCTCGCACTCGGCCAGCGCGTCCCAGATGTCGCCGTCCTCGACGGGCGGGACCTCGGTGCCCGGTTTGGCGCCGACCCGCACGATCGACGGCCGAGCCTCGGTGACGACGACCGTGCCGGTGGCTTCGCGGCCGGTCTCGACCCCGTCGACGGTGCTGACGGCGAACGTCACTTCCTGCACTCCGGGGGTGCCCGGGTCCTCGACGACGGTGCGGCTCATGTTCATCGTCTCGTCCTCGATGCGCCGGACGGGTGGTTCGAGCGGCAGCGTCTCGGTGACTTCGCGGACCCGCTTGCGGGTGACGCCGATTTCGAGACCGTCCGTGAGCGGGGTGTCGGCCGGCGGGTTCACCTCGTCGGCCTGCTCGAGCGGGACGCCGTGCGCGGCGAGGAATTCACCGACCGTGGGGGCGGCGAGCCGGACCGGGACGGAGGGGGCACTGCCGTCGGCGAGCCGCACGTTGCGCGGGGTCACGACGTCCAGGTCGAGGCCTTCGATCGGCAGCCGGTGCGAGCGCGACGCCGACACGTACACGTCCGAGGCCAGATCGAGCTGGGCGAGCGCTTCCTCGACCGTCAGCGCGGTGGTCCAGATGCTGCGCTCGGTGCCGTCGATGGTCAGCTGGACCTCGCGGGCCCGGCGCAGCACCACGGTGTCGCCGTCGGAGACGGACGCGTCGGCATCCGGTGCCACGACGTCGTGCTGTCCGATGCCGTATCCGGCATCGGACAGCACGCCGCGCACGTCGGTGCGCATGGTGGCGAGTGCGACGAGCTCGCCGTCGACGTTCACCGTGATCGTCTTGTGCCGCGCCACCGCGGTCGCTGCCCCGGCGATCAACGTCAGCAACAGGGCTCCCACCACCGCATACAGCAGCGTGGACCGGGAACTGTTGATCTTCGACAGCGCAGACACAAGTTCCAGTTCTTACCTCAGGCCGAGCTTGCTGGTGCATGCAGGCCAGGCACCCCAGCCCTGTGCCGCCTGCACCTTCTCGGCGACCGCGATCTGCTGCTCGCGGGTGGCCAGATCGGCGCGCGGGGCGTACTGAGTGCCACCGAAGGCGGCCCACGTCTGCTGGGTGAACTGCAGGCCGCCGTAGAAGCCGTTGCCGGTGTTGATGGCCCAGTTGCCGGTGGCCTCGCACTGTGCGATCGAATCCCAGGTGGATGCGCGACCGGAGGCGGGCACGGCGGGCTTCGGCTTGGTTCCGACGCGGACGGTCGTGGCGACGGGCTCGGTGATCACGGTCGATGCCTTCTCGGTGCGGCCGACCTCGACGCCGTTGACGGTGTGCACGTCGAAGGTGACGGAGCGCTCACCCGGGACACCCGGGTTGTCGACGGCGGTCTCACCCTCGGTCATGTTCGGGTCGTCGACGCGGTGCTCGGCCGGCGGGACGGGCAGGTTCTCGACGCGGGACTCGATGCGGTCGCGGGTGACGACGATGTTCAGGCCCTCGGTGAGCGGAGCGTCGGCGGCGGGCGTCACGGAGTCGCCCTGCTCGAGCTTCGTGCCGTTGGCGGCGAGGAACTCACCGACCGTGGGGGCGGCGATCCGGACCGGGACCGCGGGCGCGGCGCCGTCGGTGAACTGGACGTTGCGCGGGTTCACGACGTCCAGGTCGATGCCTTCGAGCGGCAGGCGGTGCGACCGCGAGGCCGAGACGTGGACGTCGGAGGAGAGCTGGAACTGGGCCAGCGCCTCGTCGACGGTGAGCGCGGTGGTCCACACCGAGCGCTGCTCGCCGTCGACGGTCAGGTTGACCTCGCGGGCGCGGCGCAGGACGACGGTGTCGCCGTCGGAGACGGTCGCGTCGGCGGCCGGAGCGACGACGTCGTGCTCGCCGATTTCGTATCCGGCGTCGGCCAGGATGTCGCTCACGGTGGAGCTCATGGTGCCGAAGGCACGCTGCTCACCGTCGACGTCGAGGGTCAGTTCCTTGTGCTTGACGAGGGCGAAGATTCCGCCGGTGATGAGCGTCACGAAAAGGGCCGCGACGACCGAGTACAGCACGGGGGATTTGGCTCGATTGAGCTTGGCAAAAGGTGACACAACAATTCCAAACGGACGACAACTGTGATCACAGCACGGTAACGAACCGGCTTTGATACGGCAACTGCACCCGTCTGAACTGCGGATTCAATTGTAAATGCTTGGTGACATTTCGTGATTTTCGATCACTTCGCCGAGACCGGGGAAAGTGGTACGGACGTGCGATTCTCACCCCGAATTACGAGCATGTGATTCCGGACGAAACGCCGTTCGAAAGGATGGTCGAAAGAAGGCGGAAATTCACGGCCCGACCCGGCCGTTCGCACACACGAGAACCCGGCCGCGCGGTGTGCCTTTCCGGCGGTTCCAGCCGCCACAAAGGCACACGGGCGGCGCCAGCCGCAGATTACGCGCGCGCCATGAAGGGCACCTTCGGCGCGATGAAGCGGTCGAGGCTGTACGCCCCCGCCCCGACCGCGGCGAGCAGCAGCGACCCGAGGCCGAGCGCGCCGACGAGTTCCCACCCGCCGTCGTTGACGTAGACGCCGTTACCCATGTGGACGAACAGGTAGGCGCCGAGCATGTCCAGGAACAACAACACCCCGAACACGGGGACGAGCAGACCCAGGATCAGGGAGATGCCGCCGAGGATCTCCACCCACGTGGCGATGAACGCGCTGACCGGCGGCGCGGGGACCTCCATGCTCTCGAAGCCGGCCTTGGTGCCGGAGTAGCCGTTGACGATGAGCTTCTGCAACCCGTGCACCAGGAAGATGACGCCGATACCCAGTCGAGCCAGCAGAATCGCGATGTCGCGGAAGAACGTGCTGTTCATGGGGAACCTCTCATCGACGAAACGGAAGGTTCACGCACATCGGTGATGCACGTCACACTCAATGTATCGCACCGCGGGAAATTGGTTGACTGCGCAACGATATGGTTTACGCTCAGGTAGTTGAACACGCAACGAACTGTGAGGAGCGAATCGTGAGCACCACCACCGACCGGGAACCCGACCGGTTCGAAGCCCAGCGCGAACGTCTCCGCACGCAGTACCTGCTGCCCGCCGACCGGCGGCCCGCCTCCACCGCCCGCGGGCTCCACCACACCGCGCTGCTCAGCAGCGACGTGGAGACGACGATCCGCTTCTACCAGGACCTCCTCGGATTCCCACTCACCGAACTGATCGAGAACCGCGACTACCCGGGCTCGACGCACTTCTTCTTCGACATCGGCAACGGAAACCTGCTGGCATTCTTCGACTTCCCCGGGCTCGACGTCGGCCCCTACCGGGAGGTCCTGGGCGGACTGCACCACATCGCGATCAGCGTCGCCCCCGACCACTGGGAACGGTTGCGGTCGGCACTCGCCGACGCCGGTGTCGCCACCGAGGAACACAGCGGGACGTCGCTGTACTTCCGCGACCCCGACGGCGCCCGCGTCGAACTCATCGCCGATCCGCTCGGCGAGATGTACGGGAACCAGGTGCTCTGACGGTCAGACCGGCCGCACGCCCTCGAACGCCTCGCCGAGCACCCGGCGCACCCCGACCCGCGTGATCTCCCGCGGGTTCGGGTACCTCCGCTCCGTCGCCAGGTGCGCGGCCTCGTCGAGGTCGCCCTCGCGCATCCCCAACTCGGCGAGGGTGGTCGGCCCACCCGCGGCGGCGACCAGGTCGAACACGCCCGCGGGCGCGGACTCGGTGCCGAGCACGTCCGCGATACGGGCCATCACGCCGGGCACCGCCTCCGCGTTGTACGCCATGACGTGCGGCAACATCACCGCGTGCGTCGCCGCGTGCGGCAGTTCGAACGAGCCGCCGAGCACGTGGCACAGCTTGTGGTGCAGGCCCATGCCGACGGCACCGAGGCACGTTCCCGCCAGCCACGCCGCGAGCAGCAACTCCGATCTGCCTCCGTGGTCGACGGCGTCGGCGCCGATCGCCGGCAGTCCCCGGCCGATCGCGGCGATGGCCTGCAGCGCCAGCGCATCGACGATCGGATTGGCCTGCTCGGCGTACAGGGCCTCGACGGCATGCGCCATCGCGTTCAACGCGCTGTTCACGGCCATGGGTACCGGCATCGACAGCGTGAACTCGACGTCGTAGATCACCGTCTCCGGCAGGATCTCCGGCGAGGATCGCGTCGTCTTGACCCCGTCCGCGGTCTCCCCCAGCACCGGGGTCACCTCGGACCCGGCGTAGGTCGTCGGCACGATCACCTGGTCGATCCCGGTGCGCACGGCCAGCGCCTTCGCCAGACCGGTCGTCGAACCACCGCCGACCGCGACGACCGCGTCGACGTCGTGCTCCTTGACGACCTGCAGCACCCGTTCCGTGACGGCGACCGGGGTGTGCATGACGGCACCGTCGAACCGGGCGACCCGCAGGCTGCCCAGGACGTCCTCGACGAAACCCGCCTGCTTGCGCACGTGATCGCCGCCGAGCAGCAACACTCGCGAGCGGCCGAGCTTCTCGACCTCGTCGGCCACGCGCGCGGCCGTTCCCGCTCCGAACACCACCCGGGCCGGCTGTGCCGTGTAGACGAAGTTGTACATGCCTCCGATTGTTGCGGTTCCGGCGCGCGTACCCGGGCGGTTCGGGATCAGATCGCCGGGAAGCCGTAGACCCGTTCGGCGTTCGCGGTGGTCGCGGCCGCAAGTTCGAGCGGATCCTCCCCGCGCACCTCGGCGAGCGCCCGCAGCGTGTACGGCAGGCAGTACGACTCGTTGGGGGCGCCCCGGAACGGATGCGGGGTCAGGAACGGCGCGTCCGTCTCCACCAGCACCTGCTCGCGCGGCACCAGCGGCGCCGCTTCGCGCAGCGCCTTCGCGTTCCTGAAGCTGACGGTCCCGGAGAAGCTCAGCACGTAGCCGGCGTCGACGCAGGCCCGCGCCATGTCCGCGTCCGACGAGAAGCAGTGGAAGATCACCGTCTCGGGAGCGCCTTCGTCGTGCAGGACCCGCAGCAGCTCGGCGTCCGCGTCGCGGTTGTGGATCATCAGCGTCTTGCCGAGGCGCTTGGCGAGGTCGATGTGCCAGCGGAAACCGTCCTCCTGCTCGACGGGGTCGGCACAGCCGTCGAGTTTGCCCGGCCAGTACAGGTCCAGGCCGGTCTCCCCCACCGCGACGCACCGCGGGTCCGCGGCGAGGCGTTCGACCTCCGCGCGGGTCTGCTCGTCGAGGACGTTCGCGCGGGTCGGGTGGATCGCGACGGCCGCGTAGACACGGTCGTCCCAGTGCGCCGCCTGCACCGCGAACCGTGCCGCGTCGAGATCGTCGGCGACCGTGACGACCCGGCCCACACCGACCGCGGCGGCCCGATCGACGATCGCCGCAACCGATTCGGGATCCTCCGCGCCGCACGCGTCGAGATGCGTGTGGGCGTCGACGAGGGGTGCGAGGGGTTCGGGGGGCTCGGGCGCGGGACGGGCTTTGCTCACGGGTTATACAGTAGGGCCACCATGACTGCGCCCATTTCCGCCCGCCCGCCGTTCTATCTGACCACCGCGATCGCCTACCCGAACGGTGCCCCGCACATCGGGCACGCCTACGAGTACATCTCGTCGGACGCGATCGCACGGTTCAAGCGTCTCGACGGCTTCGACGTGTTCTTCATGACCGGCACCGACGAGCACGGCCTCAAGATGCAGCAGACGGCCGTCAAGGAAGGGCTGCCGGTCGAGGAGCTCGCCGCGCGCAACTCGAGCGTGTTCGAGGCCATGGACAAGGCCCTGAACATCTCGTACGACCGGTTCATCCGCACCACCGACGCGGACCACATCGAGGCAAGCAAGGCCATCTGGCAGCGCATGGTCGATTCCGGCGACATCTACCTCGATACCTACTCGGGCTGGTACTCGGTGCGCGACGAGGCGTTCTACGCCGAGGCCGAGACGACGCTGCAGGAGGACGGCTCCCGGATCTCCACCGAGACGGGGACCCCGGTGGAGTGGACCGAGGAGTCCACCTACTTCTTCCGGTTGTCCGCCTACCAGGACAAGCTGCTCGCGCTGTACGAGGAGCAGCCGGACTTCATCGCCCCCGCGACCCGCCGCAACGAGATCGTCAGCTTCGTCTCCGGTGGCCTGAAGGACCTGTCGATCTCGCGCACCACGTTCGACTGGGGTGTTCCGGTGCCGGAGCATCCCGACCACGTGATGTACGTGTGGGTGGACGCGCTCACGAACTACCTCACCGGTGTCGGATTCCCGGACACCGAGTCCGACGCGTTCCGGAAGTTCTGGCCCGCGAACCTGCACATCATCGGCAAGGACATCACCCGTTTCCACACGGTGTACTGGCCGGCGTTCCTGATGTCGGCGGGCATCGAATTGCCCCGGCGGGTGTTCGTGCACGGCTTCCTCTTCAACAAGGGCGAGAAGATGTCGAAGTCGGTGGGCAACGTCGTCGACCCGCTCGAGATGGTCGAGAAGTACGGTCTGGACCAGCTGCGGTTCTTCCTGCTGCGCGAGATCTCCTACGGCCAGGACGGCAGCTACAGCCACGAGGCGATCGCCACCCGGATCAACGCGGATCTGGCGAACGAACTGGGCAACCTGGCGCAGCGGTCGCTGACGATGGTCGCGAAGAATCTCGACGGGCTCGCGCCGACGCCGGGCGAGTTCACCGAGGACGACCTGGCGCTGCTGGCGCAGGCCGACAGCCTGCTCGAGAAGGTGCGCGCCGAGTTCGACGTGCAGGCCCTGCACCTGGCGCTCGAGGCGATCTGGCACGTGCTCGGCGAGACGAACCGGTACTTCTCCGCGCAGGAACCGTGGGTGCTGCGCAAGACCGATCCGGCGCGCATGGCCACGGTCCTGTACGTGACGCTCGAGGTCGTGCGCATCGTCGGCATCCTCGTCCAGCCGGTGATGCCGGATTCGGGGACCAAGATCCTCGACCTGCTCGGCCAGGACACGGATGCCCGCACGTTCGCGGACCTCGCGACGCGTCTGGTGCCGGGCACCGCGCTGCCGGCACCGTCGCCGGTGTTCCCGCGGTTCGTCGACGACGCCGAATAGTCGGCATCCCGGGTTCGTGTCGGTGCCTTCCGTCACACTGCCCACATGGGGAGCACTAGAACATACATTCGAGAAGAAGACCTCGGCGCCCAGGCGCTGCTCGACGAGCTGACCTGGGCGTACGAGCGGGGATGGCAACCCGCGGACGTGCTGCACGTGACGGCGCGTTCCGGCGACCTCTCGGACGTGCCGCTCGGCGCGGCCGCGGTGCTGTTCGACGCGCACCGCAGCCGCGCCGAGGACCGGGCCCCGGAAGGCTGGCTCCGGCAGATCCGCACCGTCGCGGACCACCATCCGCACCTCGCCGCACTCGCGACGCGGATCCCGCCCGGCGATCGGGGTCCGCTGTTCGGCGCCGCCCTGCAGCGCGCGTTGCCGGACGTCACGCGGTTCCAGGTGACCGGCCTCGCGTTCACCTGGAAGTACCTGCCGCGCTTCACCGTTCTGGCCCCGCCGCCGTCGCAGTGGCCGCCGCTGCGCACCGCCTCCTCGGCGGATACGGTCCCGGATCCGCGGATCCTCGACCGGATCCGCGGGCTCCTGTCGAAAGCCGAGTCCACCGACTTCCCCGAGGAAGCCGAGGCGCTGACCGCGAAGGCCCAGGAACTCGTGACCCGCTACGCGGTGAGCGCGGCCCTGCTCGCCGGGAAGGACGAGTCGTCCGGCATCCGCGGGATGCGGGTGCACCTGGACAATCCGTACGCCAAGGAGAAGGTGCTGCTGCTCACCGCGATCGGGAGCGCGAACCGGGCGCGCACGGTGTGGTTCGCGAAGGTCGGTATCGCCACGGTCGTCGGCGGTGACGTCGAACTGCGCCAGATCGAGGTGCTGTTCGGGTCGCTGCTCGTGCAGGCGACCCGCGCGATGGCCGCGGCCGGAACCGGCGGCCGGGTCGGCGGCGGGGCCACCGCGTTCCGGCGCGCGTTCCTCGCCGGTTACGCCGGGCGGATCGGGGAACGGTTGCGGGAGGCCGACGCTCGTGCCACGGTCGACGCCGCCGCCGACGCGCACCTGCCGATGACGACGCTCGCGCCGATCCTGGCTCGCCGCTCCGAGGCGGTCGACGAGGAATTCCGCCGCCTGTTCCCCGCGACCCGGTCGTCGCGTGCCCGCACCGTCGACGCCGAGGGCTGGCACGCCGGACGGGAAGCAGCCGAGAACGCCTTCCTCACCTCACCGTCAACGTCCGGCCCGCAGTGACGGGCCGCGAATCACGAGTCGGCGAAGCCGAGTTCGGTCGCCAGGGTCAGGCCCTGCTCGACGGTGTCGACGCTGTACGTCAGGATCAGACCCGTCTTCCGGTCGATCGTTTCGAATCCGGAACTGTACGTGTCGTCCGTGGCGTAGTTGACGATGCGATCACCCGAGGAGTGCACGCGACTGGCGTATCCGGACAGGGTTCGGTCCCGGTACCGGATGAAATTCGAGCGGGCGTACTGGTCGTCGCGCCAGGCGGTGACCCACTGGTCGTCGTCCTCCGCCAACCGCATCGCCTTGCCGACACTCGAATCGGCGATCACCACACACCGCAGCTGCAACGCACCCTCGTAACTGAATCCGGACTTGTCGCACGAGGACGACGAGGTGATCAGCTTGCCGGGCAGCAACGGCAGAACGTCCTCGGACACCTCGCTGATGTATGCCGAGTCCGAGGTCGCAGGGGGTGCGCCGGCCGGGGTGGCGGCCGCGTCGATGGTGGATGCCGCGGCGGTCGCGGGGGTCTCGCCACCGTCGACGGCGAAGTAGACGCCTGCCGCGGCGAGCACCGTGGCGAGCGCAGCCCCGGCGATCACGAACGGTGTGCGCGACCGCCCGGACACCGGAGCCGGTTCCGGTACGGGAACACCGGTGAAACTCGGCGCGGGAATGGGCGTGCGCGGCGGCTGCGCGGGCTCGCGGCGGACAGGCTCGGTCGCGCGCCATGGGGCAGGGTCGGTGGCGCGTCCGCCGGCGACGAACCCGGCCGCGCCCTTGGCGACGACGGTTTTCGGGTCGTCGAGGGTGGCGATCGGGCCGAGTTCGGCCAGGCGCCGGTGCACATACGGGATCCGGGAGG
>Ga0180218_1000134_pt1 | contig 111741 bp, 105 predicted proteins | sample eDN3rd37CKraftBY_FD_151334 | JGI IMG/M metagenome (GOLD analysis project Ga0180218, IMG submission 151334) | Enriched backyard soil microbial communities from Emeryville, California, USA - eDNA 3rd pass 37_C Kraft BY (version 2) (version 2) | ecosystem: Environmental > Terrestrial > Soil >... | reverse complement strand
CATCAGGCTTGCGCCCATTGTGCAATATTCCCCACTGCTGCCTCCCGTAGGAGTCTGGGCCGTGTCTCAGTCCCAGTGTGGCCGGTCACCCTCTCAGGCCGGCTACCCGTCGACGCCTTGGTGAGCCATTACCTCACCAACAAGCTGATAGGCCGCGAGCCCATCCCAGACCGATAAATCTTTCCAACCCCCACCATGCGGCAGGAGCTCATATCCGGTATTAGACGCCGTTTCCAGCGCTTATCCCAGAGACTGGGGCAGGTTGCTCACGTGTTACTCACCCGTTCGCCACTGATCCCACAGAGCAAGCTCCGTGTTCACCGTTCGACTTGCATGTGTTAAGCACGCCGCCAGCGTTCATCCTGAGCCAGGATCAAACTCTCCGTAAAAAACGAAACCACAATCCCCACCAAAAAGCAGAACCTGCGACGAGTTCAATCATGACCAAAACAGAATGCCATCACTGACAATCCATGAATTGATCCAAAAACCCCCACCAACCAAAAATGGCCAGCGGAAATAAATTGGCATTTGACAAGTGCACGCTGTTGAGTTCTCAAGGATCGGACGCTCCCACGGTCGGGTCTCGCGACCGTGCCCGAGGGGCGACTTCCTGTTCGTCCGCTCCGTTCCGTCTGTCGAACCGATCTGCTCGAGATCTTCAGATCTCGACGGCAGACGATGACCGCGGTCCACGGAGTGGACTTCCCATCCTAGACCCGGAGGTCATGTCTCACAAGGAGAGTTGATCGGATGGGAGGTGGTTCTCCACTTGAGGGGGCGGGGCTCTCAGCCTCAGCGCTCTTCCCTTTGGGGCGAACAGGTAATACTGTACGTGGCTTGCCGAGGAGCGGCAAATCGAGGCGCGATCCCGGGCGTGTCGCGCTCCTTCGAGTGTGTATGCACGCTCCGTTCTTCCCGTTGCGCCCAGGTCGGCGAGGCCTCAGACGACGGCCGAAGCCGTCTCGTGCCGGACCACGCTCGGCCCCTGAGCAGTGGCCTCCACGACCAGCTGCGCCGGCAACTGCTCCTTCATCGCGGCGACGTGACTGATGAGCCCGACGGTGCGCCCACCCTGCCGCAGCTCATCGAGGGTTCGCATCGCGAGGTCGAGCGTCGCCTCGTCGAGCGAGCCGAATCCCTCGTCGATGAAGAGCGTGTCGAGGCGCACGCCGCCCGCGCGTGCGGTCACGACTTCGGCGAGCCCGAGCGCGAGAGCCAGCGACGCGAGGAACGTCTCGCCGCCCGACAGCGACTGCGCCGGTCGCGCCTGGCCCGTGTGGGCGTCGACGATCTCGAGCCCGAGTCCGGATGCGACGTTGCGCGCGGCCCGCGCATCGCTGTGCTGCAGGCGGTAGCGCCCGCTCGACATCTCGCCGAGCCGGAGGTTCGCGGCCTCCACGATCTCCTCGAGCTCGGCAGCGAGCACGAACGATTCGAGCGTCATGCGGCGAGTGTTCGGTGGCCGGCCGGCCACCGTGTTCGCCAGCCGCGAGACCGCTTCGCACTCTGCTGCGAGCTCGGCGATCCCGTCTTGCGCTTCGACCGCGCGGCGCACGAGGTCGTCCAGGCGCTTCGCCGTCTGCGCCGCGCGAGCGGCAGCTTCGACCGCGGCCTTCTCTTCGGCGAGCGCCCGATCGCGCGCGGACGCCGCGGCGTCGACGTCGGGTGCGGCATCCGCCGCCTCGCCCAACTCGTTCTCCAGCTCGCGCACGCGTTCGGCCTCTGTGGTGAGCGCGACCTCGTGCGCACGCACGCGCTCCGACAGTACGGTGCGCTCCGCCGGGTCGAGGAGTGCGGCCTGGGCATCCGCATCGTCGGTGAAGTCCGTCGCGGCGACACGCGTCGCCAGGTCGGCTCGCGCCCGAGCGAGCGACGCCTCGGCGCCGGCGTGATCCTCGAGGGCGGTGATGAGAGCCAGGGCGAGTCCGCGGCGCTGCTTGGCCGCGGCGATGCGCGCGGCAACGGACTCGAAGTCATCGCGAGCCTCCGCCACAGCGCTGCGAAGCGTCTTGGCTTCGGCGGTCGCTGCGGCGACCTGCATCCGCAGTTCGGCGAGCGTCGCAGTCGCCTGGTCGAGCTCGAGTCCTGCCGCGGCGTCGAGCTCGACGAGACTCGCGCGCTCGGCGGTGAGCTGTTCAGAGCGGCGCTGCGCGTCGGTCGCAGCGGCAAGCGAGCGCTCGGTGGCGACCTTCGCCTCGGCGAGCGCCGCCACGGACTCGCCGCCGGCACGCGCCAGTGCGCCGCTGTGGGCATCGCGGACGGCCTTCGCTGCGTCGGCCGCAGCCGCCTCGTCTTTCGCCGCGCGATCTCGCGCCGCCTCGGCGGCCGCGACCTCCTCGTCGGTGACGGGCGCCTCGGAAGCCGCGGCCGGTGACGGATGCTCCGTCGACCCGCACACCGCGCACGGCTCACCGTCGACCAGCGCGGTGGCGAGTTCTGCGGCATGGCCTGCGAGTCGCCGCCGCAGCAGCGCGGTCACCGCGGATTGCGCCGACTCGTGGCGACCGGCGGCGGCGAGGTGCGCCTCGTCGGCGACCCGAAGCTGCTTCTCGAGCCGCTCCGCCTCATGCGCCGCGGTCAGACGCTCATCGAGCGCGGCGAGCCGCGTGCGCAGGTCGTCCACGCGCCCGGCGCCGGCGAGCACCTCGCGCAACTCGGCGTCGATCGCCTCGAGCCGAGCCGGGACGAGCCGGCGGCGCTCCTCGATCTCTGCGATGTCGCGTTCCAGTGCGACGACCCGTTCTTCATCTGCCGCGAGTCGCTTCTCGAGGTGCGCGAGCTCGTCCTCTTGCTCGGCGACCGCGGCCCACACGGCGAGCTGCCCGGTCAGCTCATCGACGAGTCCCCGCAGCTGCTTGACGTCGTCGTCGGCCGAGCCGCCGACGCGCTCCCATGCCTCGCGGTGGGTGCTCAGGGCCTCCGCTGCGCGCTGCGCGGCCGCATCCGCGGTGGCAACCGCTTCTATCGGCGCTCGAAGCGCCTCGGCGGCGATCGCGCGCTCGACCCGGGTGCGGTCGGCGGCGATGCGGTCGGCGTCCTCCTCGAGCGCCGCCAAGCGGGCGCGCGCGGCGGTCAGCTGCTGCTGTTTGGCGTGGAGGGCTTTGACCGCGGCGAACGCGGCATCGGCATCACGGGCCGTGGCGGTGGCGACCGACTGTTGACCGGCGAGCACGTCGGCCCGCGACCGCGCCGAGCGCACGGACCGTTCCGCCTCGGCGAGGCGGTCGGCGAGCGAGGTCGCGGGCCCTGTGCCCGAAGAAGCACCTGGGTCGTCCGGGGGAGCCGCGGGCGGGGCATCCGTCGATTCGGGTTCGCTCGCGCCGTCGGCCAGACGCTCGAGCAGGTGTCCTGCGGCACCGAAGCCCTCCCATGCCCCTTCGGCCGCAGCGAGTCGCTCCGCCTCGCCCAGAAGCAGCTTCACGCCGTCGCCCGCCGCCGCGAGCGCGGCTTCGGCATCACGGCGGCGCTGCTCCAATGCCTCTTGATACTGCTCGTACGTGCGCGTGCCGAACAGCCGACGCAGCAGTTTCTGCCGCTCGTCACTGCGGGCGAGGAGGAACTCCGCGAAGCGGTTCTGCGCAAGGAGGATCACCTGCAGGAACTGCTGCTGACTCAGTCCGAGCACGTCGTCGAGCGCGAGCGCGACATTGCGCGAGCCGGATGCCCGACCGATCCACTCGCCGCCGACGAGCTCGTCGAGCTGGGCGTCCGCGCTCACGAGCGTCGTGCCGGTGCCGCGCCTCTTCGCGCGCTCGTACTCGGGCGAGCGGGTGACGCGCCACCTGCGTCCGCCGGTGGTGAACTCGACGGAGACCTCGGTCGGATCATCCGGACCGCAGTAATCGCTGCGCAGTCGCTTCTCGGCTCCGTCGTACCTCGGCACTCCCCCGTACAGGGCGAAGCACACGCCGTCGAGCACGCTCGACTTGCCCGCGCCGGTGCGGCCCGCGATGAGGAAGATGCCGTCGTCGGCGAACGCGTCGAAGTCGACGACCTGACGATCGCGGAAGGGCCCGAAGCCCTCGAGCTCGAGCCGGTGGAGCCTCACGCCTGTGCCTCCGCGGCGACGCGCTCCCCGATGATCTCGCGGATGAGCTCCTGCTCGCGGGCGTTCGCACCCTCGCCCTCGCGCACGTGGGCGAGAAAGGCGTCGAGCAGCTCGGCGTCGCTGCGCGCGGCGCGCACACGGCCGGCGTATGTCGACCCGTCGGCGGCGGCCGCGTTCGCCGGAAGGTGCACGACGGCGGCGCAGTGGGCGAAGCGCTCCTGCAGACGGCGCATCGGGTCGAGCTGCGGGGTCGGATCGGTGTAGCGCGCGCACACCCAGGCGTCGGCGAACTCGTCGAAGCGCCCGTCGGTGAGCAGCTCGTCGAAGGTCGCCGTGAGAGTGACCAGGCGGCGCGGCACGGGGAGGTCGAGCCATTCCACCGACGCGAGTCCTGACGCGTCGAGCTCGACGAGCCAGGACCCGCGCGGCTTGTCGCCCTCGCCGAAGCTGTAGTGCAGCGGCGCCCCCGCGTAGCGGACGCGCTCGGACAGCTGCTGGCGCCCGTGGATGTGCCCGAGCGCCACGTAGTCCGGCCCCTCGAAGTACGAGAGCGGCACGACGTCGAGCGTGCCCTGGCGGATCTCGCGCTCGACTCCGGGCGTCGCCTCGACCCCCGCCGCGAAGCAGTGCGACATCACCACCGACCGACCGCCGCGCGACGCGAGGTCTTCGCGCACGAGCGACATCGCATGCGCGATCGTCTCAGCCTGCGTGCGCAGCTCGGCGCCGGGCCACATGTGCCGCACGAGCGCCGGCTCGAGGAACGGGATGCCGTAGAAGTGCACCGGCCCGGACTCGTCGTCGATCGTGATGGGCGAGCCGACCGACCGCGGGTCGGTGATCACGTGCACGCCGTCGCGCAGGAGCCCGGACTGGAACCCGAGCCGCGCGGCCGAGTCGTGGTTGCCGCTCGTGACGATGACGTGCGCGCCCGCGCCGCTGAGCGAACGCAGCGTGTCGCTCAGCAGCGGGAAGCACGCCGCCGACGGCGCCGCCGAGTCGAAGACGTCACCCGCGACCACTACGACGTCGACCTCATGTTCGCGGACCTGCTCGACGAGAGCCTCGAGCACACCACGGAGCGCCTCGAGCGTCGAGTGCCCGTGGAACGACCGGCCGATGTGCCAGTCCGAGGTGTGCAGGATCCGCATGCCACACACCGTATGTTCCGGCTCCGACATCACCGGTGAGCCTCGCGGTGCTTCGCCCGGATGCCCGGCCGCCGTTCAGATCACGGGGTCCGTCGAGCGTTCGTCGCGCCGGCGTGCGGTCATGTCGGCGACGCCTGCGACGAGCGCGAGACCGAGGAAGATCCCCACGGAGATGAGGCCGATCACGTACGCGTCGTGGAACACGACCATGCGGGGCGCATCGGATCCGCGCTCGTTGTAGATCGTCGCGTAGAACAGCGAGAGGGCCACCGCCGTGCCGACCGAGGCTCCGATGCGCTGACCGAGCTGCCCGACCGATCCGGCGACGCCGCCTCGCCGCACCGGCACGTCGGCGAGCGTGAGCGTCTGGTTCGGCGACACCACGAGGCCGCCCGCGAATCCCGACAGGAAGAGCACGACCGCCATGATGTACGGCTGCGAGCCCGTCGGGGCGAAGTAGGCTGTGATCGCCATCGCGCCGACGCCGACGAGCACGCCGACGACACCCCACACGACGAGCGGTCGGCCGATGCGCACCACGAGGTTGCCGCCGATCCACGACGCGAACGCGCTGCTGAGCGCGAAGCCGACCGTGACGAGCCCGGCGAACACGGGCGCGAGCCCGAGACCCAGCTGGAGATACAGCGTCGTGAGCAGGAAGAGCGCCGGAAGGGCGGCGAACTGCGCGGTCGCCAGGAGGGTCCCGTTGCGGTAGGACGACAGCCGGAAGAGGCTGAACGGGATCAGCGGGCTCTTGCCGCCGCGGTCGTAGCGGCGCTCCCACCACACGAAGGCGGCGGCCAGCAGCACGAAGGCAACGAGCAGCCACCACCGCTGCGGGTTGTCGTCGGGCGAGCCCGTCGTGAACAGGAACGGCCACAGCAGCGCGAGGACGGCGCCGCCGAAGAGCAGCACGCCGACCGGGTCGAGCTCGAGGCGGCGCCGGGAGCGCTCGCGCGTCGACGGCAGCACCCACACCGCGAGCGCGATCGCGATGAGGCACAGCGGCACGTTCATCCAGAAGATGCCGCGCCACCCGTCGGTGGGTCCGCCGATCGCGATGAGCAGACCGCCGAGCGTGGGTCCGAACGCCGTCGAGATCCCCACGGCCGCGCCGAAGAGCCCGAACGCGCGCCCGCGCTCCTTGCCGTGGAACAGCTGCTGGATCATGCCGAGCACCTGCGGCATCTGGATGCCCGCACCGATGCCCTGCGCGAGCCGCCCGATCATCAGGACGGTGGTCGTCGGAGCGAGGGCGCACACGAGGCTCGTGACGGTGAACACCGAGAGCCCCGTGATGAACAGCGCGCGGCGCGATCGCTGGTCGCCGATGCGACCGGCCGGCACGAGCGCCAGCCCGAAGGTGAGCACGTAGCCCGACACGATCAGCTGCAGCTCGGTCGAACTCGATCCGAGGGCAGCCTCGATCGACGGCAGCGCGACGTTGACCTTGCTCAGGTCGAGGATCGTGATCGCCGCGACGGCGACGCACACCCAGTACGCCCGCCAGCGCTGATTCGGATTGAGAGGTATGTCACGCGTCGGGGGGTGCGCGTCTGGGGTCGCCACGCTCGACAGGCTATCGGCGTCCGGACACGAGCCGTCAAGGCATCCGGATGCCGCCACCGACGCATCGAAAACTGCCAACACATCCGGCGGCGGAAATGTCGGAACCCCTCCCTAAGTTCGAGACATCGGAACCTTGGAGGAATCATGCTCTCGACGATCTACGCGAGCGAAGTGCTGTTCCGACACGACACGGAGCTCCGCGCCAGGGAGGCCCGCATCGACGAGCTTCGACGGGAGCGCCTGGCCGCGCTGGCCGCTGAGGCGGCGCAGCGCTCGCCCCGGCCGCGCCGCAATGCGTGGCCCCGGCCGATCGGAGTCGCGCACGGCGACGCCTTGCCCGCGTGCGCATGAGGCGCCGCAGCTGCTCGACCGCGGTGATATGACGGCGATGTGACAGAGAAGAATCCGCCGTGCCCCGACTCGGAACGAAGTGGGCGCGGCGGATCTCACATCCTGGACTGCGTCAGGACGTTCCGGTCGCGATCTGCTTGGCCAGCTCCTGCACCTCGGAGTCAGGCAGCTCGATCGACGAGTCGTTCAGCCGCTGGCGCAGCACATGGGCGATCTCGTCGATGGACTTGTCTCCGACGTCCGAGCGCGTCTGCACCACGATGCCCGCGACCTTGTCGACTTCGGATGCCTCGTTCTGAGCGAGCATCGGAGTGTCTTGCGCCTGCTCCGGGTCGAGCGGGCGCTTGTCGCCTCGCATCTCCGCGGCACGGTCATCCGTGTTCTCGTGCTCCATGTCGGCTCCTCTCGACCCTCCCAGCATCCCTGCGAGCCCGGGGACGGAGCGAGGGGTTGACGAGACCGACCGATCCGGTTAGCGCCGGCCGCTGGCAGGTCAGAGGGCGCGGCTGCGAAGGATGCCGCTGCGCTCCGGGTGCGCCTCGAACCAGTCGGCGACGTACCAGCAGACGGGGATGACCTCGCGGTCGCCCTGCGCCTCGAGCTCGGCGACGGCGCGGTCGACCAGTTCGCCCGCGTAGCCGTGGCCGCGGAAGGTGGGAACGGTGTAGGCGCGCGTCATCGCGACGGTGCGACCGTCATCTCGATAGTCGAGAACGCTGACCAGGTCGTCGCCCAGGTGCAGCGTGTAGCGCGATGCGTCGGTCTCGTTGGTGAACCGGAACTCCTTCACCCTGACAGGCTACGTCTCTCCCGCGACGTCAGGGCAGAGCCGCGCTTTCCCGCGACGCCCGGTCACGTGGGCGGATCGATCGCCTCGACCTTCAGCAGCCGGAAGTCGTGCCGGCGCAGCAGGGTGAGGATGAGCGACCGGAACGGGCCGAACGCTCTGCGACCGCGATCGGCCGGGAAGGGCTCGACGGCGGTGACGCGGTACCACTGTCCGCGGTGGAGAACCTCACCGCCACCGGCGACGACGTTGCGGTACCAGTTCACCTCAGGACCGTACGTGAGCTCGGCGATGATTCCTTCCGGCACCTGCGCGAGCACGAGCGGCGCCTCATAGATCCTGCCGCTCTTGCGCCCGCGGTGACGCACGAGCGAGAACGGCCCGCGACCGGAACGGGCCGCGGCGAGTGTCGTGGGGTTCAGCCGCCGCTGGATGAAGCCGAGCCACCAGCGCCTGATTCGACCCTGAGCCATCGCTTCTCCCATTCATAACGTGACGTGATTTGACGCATAAGGACACCTTCGGTCATAATCGCCGTCATGACTGACAACGCACGCTCTCTGTCCGCCTGGGAGGCGAACGGGACTGCCGGCATGATGATGGCCGGCCGCGTTGTCATGTGTTGTCGAATGTGCATGTGATCCGGTGACCCAGCCGGACTCGATCGGTTCTGCTCCTTCTGCGAGCACCGCGCATCGAGTCCCCGAGCACCGACACGGCGACTGACGTCGTTTCGTCGCGCGCTCCGCACCCGGCCCACACGGCCGGCCCTCACAACACATCCGAACCCCCACGAGGCGATCAGCCCGGGTTCTCACCGCAAGGACTCCCACTCCCATGTCGAACACCGCTCTCCTCGACCGCCCCACGACCACCACCACCCGTCACCTGCGCGCCGTCACCGGCCCGGTTCCCACTATCCGCCGCACGACGGCCCCCGCACAGCCCTCCACCCCCGCACCGGCGCCGACCGCCGCCCTGCCGGTCGGCACCGCGCCGCGCGGCTTCGCCCTGTACGTCGGCATCGACGAGGCGAAGGCCGCGGCATCCGGCGTCTCGCTCGGCGTCCTCGTCGACGCGCTGCGCCGCACCCTCGCCGAGCTCGCCCCCAACGCCGAGACGTACGCGACCGTCGCCCTCGCCCCCGTCGGCTCGGGCGGACGCGACGTGGACGTCGTGCGCCTCGCGCTGCACGAGCCGTCGGCCGTCGCCCGCGCGAAGCAGCAGGAGCCCGACGAGGACGAGCGCACGCCCGCGGGCGTCGTCGTCGACATCTCCCGCAAGCGCGTGCTCATCGACGGCGAGTCGGCCGCGTTCACCTTCAAGGAGTTCGAGCTGCTGCAGTACCTCGTGCTCCGCGAGGGCCGCACGATCGAGCGCGCCGAGCTCGTGAGCTCGCTGTGGCAGGGAGCCGGCGAGGACGACGTCCCCGGCGAGCGCACGATCGACGTGCATGTGCGCCGCCTGCGGGCGAAGCTCGGCCGCTATGAAGACATCGTGCGCACGGTGCGCGGGGTCGGCTACCGCTTCGACCGGCATGCCGACGTCGTCATCCGCTACGGCCACGGCTCGCCGTCGCCCGACCGGTTCTGATCCCGCGCGCGTCCGGCATCGTGGATCTGCGGATGTCGCGACGACGACGTATCGTGAGCGCATGAGGTCGTCGGGGGTGTTCCCCGTGCGCGATGCGCGCGGGGCCGTTTCCCGCGACCCCCGGCCCGAGCACGGCCGTCCCCTCGAGACCGAGTATCGGCCGCGGCATCCGCTCGATCTCGCGCGGACGGTGCTCATGCAGCGGCGCGGCTACGGCGACCCCACGATGTGCGTCGACGGCTCCGTCATCTGGCGCGCGAGCCGCACGCCCGAGGGCGTCGCGACGCTCGCGCTGCGCGAAGTGTCGCGCGGGGTCATCCGCGGCGCGGCGTGGGGGCCCGGCCGCGAATGGGCGCTCGCACAGCTGCCGGCGCTGTGCGGTGCGCAGGATGATCCGGGTGGGTTCGATGCGTCGCGGCATCCGCTGATCGCCGACGCCCATCGGCGCAATCCCGGACTCCGCCTGAGCCGCACAGACCTGGTGTTCGACGCTCTCGCGGCGTCGATCATCGAGCAGAAGGTCACGAACATGCAGGCCTTCGGCGCGTGGCGGCGCATCCTCACGTGGTACGGCGAACGCGCACCAGGACCCACGCCGCGGCCGATGTTCGCGCCGCCCACGATCGAGGGGTGGCGCCGCGTGCCGTCGTGGGCATGGCACCGTGCCGGGCTCGAGCCGCCGCAGGCGCGCACGATCGTCGAGACGGCGCGCCGCGGCGATTCGATCGTGCGTGCGGTGACCGCGGCGCCCGACGGGGAAGTGCGCGACCGCGTGCTCACGAGTCTGCGCGGGGTCGGCGTGTGGACGTCGGCGGAGACCCGCATCCGCGCCCTCGGCGATCCCGACGCCGTGAGCGTCGGCGACTACCACCTCGCGAACGAGGTCGGATACGCGCTCATCGGCGAGCGCGTCGACGATGACCGGATGCTCGAACTCCTCGCCCCGTGGAGCGGTCAGCGCCAGCGCGCGATCCGTCTCATCGGGCTGAGCGGCGTGCGCGAGCCGCGCAAAGCCCCCCGCCTGCACCCCGAGGACCACCGCGACCGCTGACCGCGCGGACCGTGATGCCAGAATGTGCGGATGGTCGCGTCGCGCGTGCGTTGGGAGGATGTGCCCGCGCGCGTACAGGACGCCGTCGCGGAGCTCTTGGGCTCCTCCGTCGTGGACGCCGTGTCGCAGCCGGGCGGCTTCTCGCCCGGGTCCGCCGACATCGTGACGTGCGCCGACGGCCGCCGCGTCTTCGTCAAGACGGCGACATCGGACGTCAACCCCGAGGTCGTGCCGATCCACCGCAGCGAAGCGGCCAAGGCCGCGGTGCTCCCGAGCGTCGTGCCCGCGCCGAGGTTCCTCGGCTCAGCCGACGGCGACGGCTGGACCGTGCTCACGTTCGAGCTCGTGGACGGGCGGCATCCCGCGGTGCCGTGGCGCGACCATGAGCTGTGCGCCGTGCTCGACGCGCTCGCGGCGACGGCGCGGGCGCCGCTGAGCGCCGAGGCCCGCGCGGTGATCCCGCCCATCCACACGGGACTGCGGCCGCTCGCCGAGTCGTGGAAGGAACTGCTCGCCGAGCCCGATCCGGTCGTCGTGCCGCTGACCGAAGCTGACGGCGTCACACTCGCCGATGCGGAGGACGTCGAGTGGGCGGTGCGGCACGCCGCGCGGTGGATCGCCATGGCGGATCGTGGTGTCGAGCTCGCGGCGGGTGACGCGCTTGTGCACTTCGACGTGCGGGCCGACAACGTGCTGCTCACGCCGGCGGGCGACGCGGTGCTCATCGACTGGCCGTGGGCGCTGCTCGGTGCGCCGTGGGTCGACGCCGTCATGCTGCTCGTCGACGTGCGGTACCGCGATCCGGGGTTCGATGTGATCGCCGCGGTGGACTCGCACGAGGCGTTCGAGGGGGCGGATGCGGCGACGATCGCCGCGATCGTGGCGCTGATGGCCGGATTCCTGCTCGAGAAGGGCCGGCGACCCGACCCGCCGGGGCTGCCCACGCTCCGGCGCTTCCAGCGGCTGCAGGGCGCGGCCGCGTCGCGCCTCTTGCGCGAGCTCGTCGGCTGATCTCGGCGCCCTCGATGTCGGAGGCGCCTGTCAGACTGGGGTTCTCCGCGGCGCGGCCGGGCGCGGCATCCGTCATTCCCCCTTCACATTCCAGGAGCGAACATGCCCAGCCTCAATCCGTACCTGTCGTTCCAGCGAGAGGCCCGGTCGGCCATGCAGTTCTATCAGGGCGTCTTCGGCGGCGAGCTCGACATCTCGACCTTCGGCGAGTACGAGGGCATGGTGCAGGACGCGAGCGAGGCCGACCTCGTCATGCACGCGCAGCTCACGACGCCCGATGGGTTCGTGCTCATGGCGTCCGACACCCCCGCGGGCGTCGAGTACCGCAAGCCCGCCGGCATCGCGGTCTCGGTCAGCGGCGACGAGGAGCAGAAGCTCGAGCGGTTCTGGTCGGCGCTCGCGGACGGCGGCACGGTCACGCTGCCGTTCGACGTCCCACCGTGGGGCGGGCGCTTCGGCATGCTCACCGACCGGTTCGGCATCGATTGGATGATCGCGTACACGCCTCCGCGGGAGTGACGACGCGGGTGCCTCGGCCCCTCGCCGCGCGCCGTAGGCTGAGCGCATGAGCGATCGACGCACGGGCTGGCCCAAGGGGCGCATCGGATGGGCCGTCGGCACCGTCGTGCTGCTCGGTCTCGGTGCGCTCGTCGGCACCGTGCTCGGCAGCGTCGTGCTGGGCCTGGTGATCGGCATCGTGATCTCGATCGGATGGCTCATCGCGTACGAGTCGTGGCGCGGCAAGACCCCCGGTCTCAACGACCCGTGGGACGACGGCGCGCAACTCTAGACCTCGCCGAGAGGACTGGCAGAGGACTGGCCTTCGCATTCGCGTGCATCGTATGGTGAGGCCAGGAGGTGAGCGACATGCAGGCGAAGGTCGGTGACCGCGTCATCATCCACGGGCGCACCGTCGGCGCGCCGGACCACTCCGGTGAGGTGGTCGAGGTCCGTGGACATGACGACGATCCGCTGCTGGTGGTGCGGTACGACGACGGGCGCGAGGCGATCCTCTCTCCCGGAAGCGACTGCGAGATCCGGCACGCGGGCTGACTGTCGCGGGCGCCGGACCGCGGCGCGGATCCGGCGCCCGTCGCTCCGCTCCCTCACCGCTCGCTCGCCCGAGCCTCAGCATCGTCGATCGAACGGAGGCCCGACATGGCCGTCATCACGAGTCGCGAGTTCCACGAAGCATCCGGAGTCGCCGACTGGCGCGCGACCGCCGCAGGCGCCGCCGCCTACTTCGACACACGCGACTTCAATGCGGGTGCGGCATTCGTCGCCGAGATCGCGAAGCTCGCGGATGCCGCGAACCACCACCCCGACGTCGACCTGCGCTATCGCGGGGTGACCGTCCGCGTCGTGACGCATTCGGCGGGTGGGCTGACGCAGAAGGACGTCGAACTCGCGCGGCAGATCTCCGAAGCGGCCGACCGTCTCGGCATCGCGTCCGACCCGTCGAGGCTCCCGCCGCCGACCGATCCGACGACCGGCGGCAGTCCCGACTGAACGCGGTCCTCACTCGCGGTTCCACGGGGTCACGTCACATCTCCGGCCTGAGCGTTGTCTCTCTGGTAGGCGCATTGATCGCCGCCGCAGAGGGAGGAATCGCACATGAAGCTGGTCGTCGCGGGTGGAACAGGAGCCGTTGGCACGCACGTCGTCGACGTGGCAAGGGGGCGCGGGCACGATGTCGTCGTGCTGTCGCGCCGCACGGGCACCGACGTGCGATCGGGCCAGGGCCTCGCCGACGCGATCGCAGGTGCCGACGTCGTCGTGGACGTGCTCAGCACCCAGACGCTTTCGGCCGACGTGTCGACCGAGTTCTTCACCACGACGACACGCGCGCTGCTCGACGCCGAGAAGCGGATCGGAGTTCCCCACCACGTCGCCCTGTCGATCGTCGGCATCGATCGCGCGCCGTACGGTTACTACGTCGGCAAGCTCGCGCAGGAGCGGCTCGTCGAGACCGGCGCCGTCCCGTGGACGATCCTGCGCGCGACGCAGTTCCACGAGTTCGCGGGGCAGACCTATGAGCGCGCCACGCTCGGGCCGCTTCACCTCGCGATCCGCATGCGCACGCAGCCGATCGCCGCACGCGAGGTCGCGGAGAGGCTCGTCGAGCTCGCCGAACAGCCGCCCGCGGGTCGGGCGCGCGACCTCGGCGGTCCTCGTGAAGAGAATCTCGCCGACATGATGCGCGCCTACGCGCGGGCGAAGGGCTCCCGCGCCTGGATCCCCGCGATCTCGCTGCCCGGCGACGGTGGGCGCCGCCAGCGCGACGGGTCGCTGCTCCCCGGCCCCGACGCGCAGCTCGGCACGCAGACGTTCGACGAGTGGCTCGCGGCCCAGCGGCTCTGATCCGGACGACCAACACACGGATGCCGCGACCCCACCCCCAAGGGCAGAAGGTCGCGGCATCCGGCCTGGAGGCGGACCCGAGAGGTTACCCCAGAGATTCGGCCGGGCTGAAGCCCTGACCGTTGAACTTCAACACGACGACGCCGTTCATAGCCGGAAGTCCGTCGACGGTCGTATCGATCACCCCGCCCGGCAGCAGGAATGGCGCCTCGAATCCGGAGATCGAGCGAAGGGCTTCCATGAAGCTCTCCCGTGTCGGTTGTTCCATCTTCATGAACGCCTGCTCGAGCACCGACGCGCCGATCCAGCTCCAAACACACTGCGGGAAGGCCGGGACGCCGTCCTGCGACGTGTACTCCGCGAGCGCATCCAGGAACGCCTCCGAATCCGGGCTCTCATCAAACGCCGGCGACCCTGCCACCAGCGACGACGCAGTCGAGTAGATGCCGGGGAATCGGTCCGCAACGCCGGACGGGATGAGCAGCGTCTGCGGACTCGACGTCGTTGACGGGAGGAACAGGCTGGGGTGCCAACCCACCGAATCCGCCTGCTGCAGTGCACCGATGACGAGCGGCGGAAGTGACGACATCGCGTTGAAGAAGACGTCCGCACCCGTTGAGGCGAGGTCGGTGATCTGCGCTGAGACGTCGACGGCCGTCGCTTCGAACGTGAGTTCTTTGACGATCTCGACGTTGTCCGCGTCCGCGATCGCTTCCTTGAAGCCTTCGACGTAGCCACGGCCGAAGTCGTCATTCTGCGAGAGGATTGCGACCTTGTGGTCATCTGCGGACGCCGCGAGAAGTTCGCCGAACGCCTCGCCCTCCTGCTGATAGATCGGCAGCAGACCAAGTTGCCACGGACTCTCCTCGCGGTCGCTGAAGATCGGGTCGCCGGTTTGGAGCAGCACCTGCGGCACCCCTTCCGCGATCGCCGCCTCCCGCCAGGCCCGGTTCGTCGGAGTGCCCAGGCTGAGCGCGGCGCCGAACACGCCGTCAGCAACCATCTGCTGGAAGTTCGCCAGTGCGCGCTGCGGGTCATAGGCGTCGTCGTATGCGCGGAACTCGACGGTACGCGTCTTGCCATCGCCGAACGTGATCCCGCCCTCGGCGTTCTTGGCTTCGAAGTACGCGACCGCCCCGTCCACCGCACATTGTCCGACGCCGGCCGCGTTGCCCGTCAACGGTGATGTCGTGGCGAACGTGATCGATGTGTCCGTGATCCCGGGCGAAGGCTCTACGGCGTCATCCGCCGAAGCGGCCTCTTCCGACCCTCTCGCGCAACCGGTGAGCATGAGACCCGCGATGCCGACGGCAGCGACTGCGGCAGTCATTCGTCTGCGGGTGATCGTGTTCTTCATACGAACTGAGCCTCCATTGGTCTCGGTCCCTTCCACGCGCTCGGCGTCGAGCGCGATCAAAGCCCAGATGACAGCAGGTCTCGGGCAGTGGACTGTCGGCACAATGGTGCGCAACGGGGACTAATTCGGTCAAACAGAACAAACTGAGGAATAACCACGGATGAGGTGTGGAATATGATCTCCGCATGACTGACGACCCGGTCGCCGGTTCCCTCACGCGGGGAGACGTGACGCTGAGGCAGCTCGCGCATTTCGTCGCGGCCGCCGAAGAAGGCACGATCAGCGGGGCTGCTCATCGGCTCCACTTCTCGCCGTCCGCCATATCGGCATCGATCTCCGAACTTGAGCGCGCCCTCGGCGCGGAACTGTGTGTCCGACGCCGGGCACAGGGCGTCACACTGACCCCCACCGGCCAGCTCGTGCTCACCCGAGCGCGCCGGCTCCTCATCGATGTCGCGGAACTCAGCTACGCCGTACAGGGTGACGGTTCCGAGCTCGTCGGCCCCCTCAGCATCGGATGCTTCGTCACGCTTGCGACAACCGTTCTCCCCCGACTGCTCGATGAGTTCGAGCAGAGGCACCCACGAGTGTCGGTCGATTTCATCGTCGGCGCGCAGGACGAACTCCACCAGGCGCTCGTCGCAGGTCAGCTCGACGCCGCGATCATGTACGACATGGACGGCACGGAGAATCTCGATCGCTTCCAGCTCTTCCGCGCGCGCGGCTACGCGCTGTTCGGTGAGAACCATCCGCTCGCCAAGCGTGACGTGGTGACTCTCGAAGAGCTGGCTCCGTTGCCGCTCATCCTGTTCGACCAGAGCCCGAGCACGCGTTACGCCATGTCGGTCTTCGAGGCGCGCGGTCTCGTGCCCAACGTACGACATCGCACGCACGCCTTCGAGCTGACGAGGTCTCTCGTCGCGCGATCGGACACGGCCTACGCGATTCTCGTCCAACGGCCCGCCAACAAGATGAGTTACGAAGGGCTGCCGATCATCGAGAAGGACATCGTGCCTCCGCCGGCGGCCGTATCGGTCGTTTTCGCCTGGGCGAAGGATGCCGAGCTGTCTCCGCGGGCCGACGCGCTGGGCGAATTGCTGCGCGAGCAGTACCCGACGCCCGCCTGAATCCATCCGACTCCCTCTTCAGAAGCCAGGGGTATTTGCACCGAAACCGTGCATATTGCCCTAATTGTTCTGTTTGACCGCGGTTTACGCCGATCGCAGGATGAACTCCAGACCTGATCGAGCTCTGCGGCACCGACGCCGCGGGAGGGACAGACATGAACAGCACCGTTCTCGATGACCAGCGCCCCACCGGAATCCGCCCCGCGCCGCCGTCGACGCTGACGGCCGAAGAGATCCTGGCACGCGCGGAAGCGATGGTCCCGCGCCTGCGGGAGCGCGCCGCGGATGTCGACCGTGAGCGCCGAATCTCAGACGAGGTGTACCGCGAGCTCGGCGACGCGGGATTCTTCCACATCCTGAAGCCCAAGAAGTACGGCGGGCTCGAGCTCAGTGAGCACGAGCATGCGAAGGTGGCGATGACCCTCGCACGCGGGTGCGCGTCGACCGCGTGGACGTTCTCGATCCTCAGCTCCGACAACATGGCGGTCCTCGCGTACCCCGAGGAGGTCCAAGACGAGATCTGGGGCGAAGACACCTATAAGACGCTCGCCGGCAACACGAACCTCAATCCCAAAGCCGTGGCCAAGAAGGTGCCCGGAGGCTATCGACTGACCGGCAGTTGGGGGTTCTGCAGCGGTTCCGACTTCTCGGAGTGGTTGATCTTCAACGCCCCGGTGGAGGGCGAGGGCCACATGTTCCTCGTTCCTCGTGAGGACGCCGAGACGATCGACGACTGGTTCCCGACGGGCATGCGCGGGACCGGAAGCCGCACCATGTCGGTCAAGGACGTCTTCGTGCCGGAACACCGGGTGCAGGCGACGAAAGACACGGTCCGCAAGCTCCAGGAGCGCCGGGCACTGCACCCGACCTTCAGCACGATGTACGCGACGTGGCCGTCGAACGGCCGATTCCCCTTCGCGTCGTGCGCGGTGGGTGCAGCATGGGGCGCGGCCGAGCACTTCGCCGAGACTGTCGGCTCGAGCACCCGTGTAGCGAACGCGCTCGGCGGCGCAGTGCGCCTTGCGGATCAGGACTACGTCGCGAGCGAGTTCGCGCAGGCGCAGGGCGACATCCAGATGGCGCGACTGCTGATCGAGAAGCGGAGCTGGGAGGCATCCGAGCGAGCCCGTCAGCGAATCGAGTCGTCGGAAGAGGATGTCGCGCGCGAACTGCGTGACAACGCCCTTGTGACACGAACCGCGCTGCGGGCCGTTCAGCAGATCTTCTCGCTGGTGGGAGCGAAGGCCGGGAACCCGGCCCACCCCGTGTCGATCGCCAAGCGCGACGTCGAGATGATCTCGCACCATGTCACCCTGAACTGGCGGCAGGCGGCGGTCCGGTACTTGGCGGCGGTGTCATGATCACCCCAGAAGAGTTCAAGTCGGCGTTTCGGCTGCACCCGGCAGGTGTCGCCCTCATCACGGCTGATCCCGGAGGAAGCCCCGTCGCGCTCACGGCTTCCTCGGTGTCGGCGGTCAGCGCCGATCCTCCGCTCGCGATGTTCTCGGTGTCGGCACTCAGCTCGAGTGCGCGGAACCTTCGCAAAGCCGACTCGGTGGTGATCCACCTGCTGTCGGCGGACAATCTCGATCTGGCGCTTCTCGGCGCCGCGAGTGGGGTCGACAGGTTCGCTGACGAGAGCCGATGGCAGCGTCTGCCGACGGGAGAGCCGGTCTTCGAAGAAGTGAAGACCTGGATGCGCGCAGACATCCTGCACCGAGTCGACGCAGGCGGCTCGAATGTGTTCGTCGTCACCATCGTCGAGTCGAGCGTTGCCCCCGACGCCGCGATGTGCGAAGGCCTCGTCTACCGGAACCGCACGTGGCACCGGATCGATGATTCGACGGTCGCATCAATGCCGGAACTCATCGGGGCCAGCGCCGGATAGCCCGCCTGCGACCGACTCACGAACGGATGCCGCGACCCCACCCCCAAGGGCAGAAGGTCGCGGCATCCGGCGTGTCGGCTGTCAGCCGAGGTTCGCGGGGCGCACCCATTCCTCGCCGAGGACGTGTTGCGCGAGGAACGCGAAGACGGTCTCGTACCAGACGGCCGCGTGCTGGGGTTTGAGCACCCAGTGGTTCTCGTCGGGGAAGTACAGGAACCGGTGAACGATCGAGCCGTCCTCGGCCGCGAAATGCTGGTTGAGCTCGGACCACAGCCGCAGTCCCTCACCCACCGGCACGCGATAGTCGCGGTCGCCGTGCACCACGAGCAGCGGCGTGCGGATGTTCTCGACGAAGCGGTGGGGCGAGTTCTCCACCATCGCCTCGGGCGTGAAGGTCGACCGCCAGTAGGGTGTGAAATCGGTCGTGGGACCGAACTGGTCGAGAGCCCACAGGCTCGCGTGCGTCACGATCGCGCGGAACCGGTCGGTGTGCCCTGCGACCCAGTTCGCCATGTAGCCGCCGAACGAGCCGCCCATCGCGGCCGTGCGCGTCTCGTCGATGTCGTCGCGAGCGACGGTGGCATCGGTGATCGCCATGAGATCGGTGTACGGCGCCTTTCCCCACGCGTTCCACCCGCGTGCGATGAACTCCAGGCCGTAGCCGGTCGACAGCGCGGGGTCGGGCAGCAGCACCGCGTAGCCGCGCGCGACCGCGAGCTGCGGGTTCCAGCGCCAGCTCCACGCGTTCCAACTGTTGAGCGGGCCGCCGTGGATCCACAGCAGCAACGGGGCGGGCTTGTCAGCCGACGCATCAGGCGGGAGCAGCAGCCATCCGCGCACGCGCGCACCGTCCTCGGCCGTCGTTTCGACCTCGGTCATCGTCGCCGGCACGTCGGGCAGCTCGAATGGCGCCGTGAGCGGGGTCGCCGCGCCATCGCGCGTGATGCGCACCGGGTGCGGCGGCGCCATCCACGATGAGCGAAGAGCGACGAGGTCACCCGTCATACGGTCAACGTGCACGTCGGTGTAGGTGAAGTCGTCGTGCGTGAGCTGCTCGGGCACGCCACCGTCGAGCGGCGCGAGGAACACCGGGCCGCGACCGTCCTGGTCGGCCGTCACGACGAGCGACGCGTCGTCGGCGGCGAACGTGAGGCTCGTGGGCCAGCGGTCCCACTCGGCGGCGATGCGGCGCGCGTCGGAGCCGTCGATCGCCGAGACCCACAGCTCGTACTGCGTCGGGCCCGCAGGGGTCGCCTTCTCGGTGCGGAGGAATGCGAGGCGCGATCCGTCGTGGCTGATCGCAGGGAACTCGAAGTCGACGCGCGACTCGTCGAAAAGAGTCGTGTGCGCGCCGGTCCCGGTGTCGATCGCGACGAGCCTGTAGCGGGCGTCCTGGCCCTCGGGCACGCGCAGCGCCGCCACGACCGTCGAGCCGTCGGGCGTGATCGCGACGCCGGCGGCGTCGGCGGAGCGGCCGGGCTTCGGCGTGAGGTCGCGCGGGCGCGGGAGCGATGCGGGGTAGGGCGTCGGTGCGTCCTCGCCCTTCTCGTCGTCCGCGGCATCCGAGTCGGCCGACTCGTCGCGCACCGCGCCGACGGTGTCGCGCAGGTCGTCGAGGTCGAGCGCGAGCAGGTGCGGCTCGGCGGGTCCGAGGTCGTGGTCCCAGAAGCGGATCGGATAGCGCTCGTGCAGGATCGCAGAGACCTTCTTCTTCTTGCGCTGCGCGCGCAGCTTGGCCTCGGCCTCGATCGAGTCGGCGCTCGGCAGGAGCTCCGCCGACGCGACGACACGGGTCGACTGCTCGGGGACCGCGGCGATCGACGAGACGCCGCCCGCGAGGCGGGTCACCGCGCGAGCCTCGCCGCCGCCCGCGGGAAGCAGCCACAGCTGGCCCGACTCGTCGTCTTCGTCGGCGTCGGAGTCGGGGCGCGCCGACACGAACAGCACGTCGCCCGTCGCGGTGAAGGCGGGGGCGGCTTCGCCCTTGGCCGATCGCGTGAGGCGGCGGGGCGCGGCATCCGCCCCGTCAGCGGGGATCTCCCACAGCGACCGGTCGAAACCGGTGCCGTCTTTCTTGACGGTCGCGACGGTCAGGACCGCGCGGCGACCGTCGGGTGAGAGCGCGAGCCCCTCGATGCGAGGAAGGGCGATGTACGAATCGAGCGAGTCGAACGGCGTTGGCATCCCACAACGCTAACCCGGGTGGGCGGCGTGCTGCGCAGTCTGTTCACATCTCTTCGTGGGTGTTCGGGTCGCCGTTCCACAGCCGCCCCCGCTCGAGCGCCGAGATCGCGGCGACCTCGTCGTCGGTGAGCTCGAAGCCGAACACGTCGGCGTTCTCACGCTGCCGGTCGGGGTCAGCCGACTTCGGGATCGGCGTGCTGCCCAGTTGCACGTGCCAGCGCAGCACGATCTGCGTCGGCGTCACACCGTGGATGTGCGCGAGCTCGACGAGCACCTGCTCGGTGAGCAGTTCGGAGCGGCGTGCGAGCGGGCTCCAGCTCTCGGTGCGGATGCCGAGCTCGGCATGCACCGCGCGCAGCTCGGCCTGCGGGAAGTACGGATGCATCTCGATCTGGTTCACCGAGGGCACGACACCCGTCTCGTCGATCAGGCGGCGGAGCATCTGCTCGGTGAAGTTCGAGACGCCGATCGAGCGGATCTTGCCCGCGTCGCGCAGATCGATCATCGAACGCCACGTGTCGACGTACAGGTCGCGGCTCGGGTTCGGCCAGTGGATGAGCGAAAGGTCGAGGTAGTCGACGCCGAGCGTCGCGAGCGATCCGTTCGTGCTCTCGATCGCGAGGTCGTACCCGTGGTGGCGACCGGGGATCTTGGTCGTGACGAGGAGCTCCTCGCGCGGAACGCCGCTGCGGCGCATCGCCTCGCCGACTTCGCGCTCGTTCTCGTAGTTGACCGCGGTGTCGAGCAGCCGGTACCCCAGCTCGATGGCCGACACCATGGATGTCACCCCCTCCGCCCCGCGCAGGTTGTAGGTGCCGAGGCCGAGCTCGGGAAAGGACGTGCCGTCGTTGAGGGTCACCGTGGGGATCTGCATGTTTCCATCTTGGCGCGCGTTCGAGGGGACGAGGCGGGACAATCGGATGCGCGGCGAGGCAACCATCGGCGGGACTGACCACGAGGCGGCTCTCGCCGCCCCGATATTCTCGGTTCATGCCGCTTCTCTGGATCGTTCTGGGGCTGGCGGCGCTCATCCTCGGTGCTGAGCTCGTCGTCCGCTACGGCGCGCGCCTCGCTCGGCAGCTCGGACTGCCGCCGATCCTCATCGGTCTCACAGTCGTCTCGATCGGGACGAGCCTTCCCGAGCTCGCGGTCGGCATCGACGCGGCCAACAACAATGTCGGCGCGCTCGCCGTCGGCAACATCGCGGGGACCAACATGGTCAACCTGCTCCTCATCCTCGGACTGTCCGCGGCGATCCGAGCGCTGCCGCTCACGCTGCAGACGATCCGCCTCGACCTCCCGATGATGGGCGGGGCCGCCTACCTTCTCCTGATGTTCGGAATCGACGGGGCCCTCGAGGTGTGGGAGGGCATCCCCCTCGTCGCGTTCGCACTCGTCTACATGGCGCTGCTCGTGCGGTGGACCCGTCGCGAGAGCGCGGTCGTGCTCGCGGAATTCGCGGCCGAGTACCCCGCGCCGCCCCGGCGTGAGCACAAGCTCGGTGCGATCGCGATCCAGTCGCTGCTGCTCGTCGTGGGCCTTGTGGTGATCGTGGTCGGCGCCGACTGGCTCGTCGACGGCGCCGTCGAGTTCGCTCACGCGCTCGGCGTGTCGGATGCGCTCATCGGCCTGACCATCGTCGCGATCGGCACGAGCGCGCCCGAGCTCACGACGACGATCATCTCCACCATCCGGGGCGACCGAGACATCGCGATCGGCAACCTCATCGGGTCGAGCATCTTCAACCTGACGATCATCCTCGGCGTGACGATGCTGTTCTCCCCCGGCGCGATCCTCATCGGCCCGGAGCTCGTCTACATCGATCTTCCGCTCATGGTCGCGGTGTCGTTCATCTGCGGGCCGCTGATGACGTCGGGGCGCATGCTGTCTCGTCGCGAGGGCACGGGCTTCGTGATCGCCTACGTCGCGTACCTCTCTTACCTCATCGTCACGCGCACCTGACCCAGCGGGCGTCCCGGCTCAGCGGTCGTCGAAGTCCGTCCACGCCGCGATGTCGACGCCGTGGTTGTCGGGCGACGCGAGGGTCCAGTAGTCGGGCGCGTGCGAGTCGTCGGCCATGCGCCCGCCCGCCGCGAGCGCGGCCTCGATGCGCTTGCGGGCGAAATCGGGCGGCACCGACACGTCGATGTGCATGCGGCCACGCCTCGGCTTCGCCGGCTCCATCTGCTGGAACCACAAGTGGGGGCCGCGACGGTTCGCGTCGATCGCGTCTTCCATGCCGAGCTCCTCGTAGCCGAAGGCCGCCGCGAAGAAAGGCCGCACGTCGATGTCGGGATCGTGCGCGATCGCGATGCCGACCTGCTGCAGGTTCGTCGGGTCGGGCTCCATCCCCAACTCGAGCGCCGCCGCCGAGACGCGCTGCGCGAGTTCGATGTCGCTCCCGGTGAGGCCGCCGCTCCGCCGCGAGAAGGTACGCACCGTGACGCCCTCGCGCCGCAGGTCGACGTCGGGATAGTGCTCGAGCTCGTCGGCGATCCGCCCGATCTCCACCGTCAGCCGCACGGCCTGGTCGTATGACTCGGCGCGGTAGAAGGCGTACGCCCCGAAGTAGAGGACGCGCCAGTCGTCGACGCCGGATGCCTCGTGGAACTCCTTCGCCGAGATGGCGCTGCGCACGCGCCCGCTGCCGATCGGCGGCTGCGAGAGGATCGCCTCGGTGAGCTCGTCCGGCCGAGTGAGCATCGGCCAGTGTCCGGTCGGGATGTCGACGTATGTCACATCCTTGATGCGCGTGAACTCCTGCACGGGTGGCGCACCCTCCGCGATCCACGAGAGGAGGTCGTCGGAGGTGAACTCCGTCGCGATGACGGTCACGGGGATGTCGTACCGCCGTTCGTCGCCCGCGTAGTGCGCCTCGTCGCCCACGACCCGCGCCGGCGTCGGCACGGCGTAGGCGGCCAGGGCCTCCTGCCCCGCCTCGCCGAGGTCGCGGGTGTCGGCTTCGTCGAACTCTGACCACGCCGGCAGCGGGATGACGCCGTCCTCGACCGTGTAGCCCTCGACGAGCGGCCTTCCCTCGACCGCAGGGAACCCGGAGATGTAGATGGCGCGAGCCACCTTGTCGGGACGCGCCGCGACGGCGAGCGAGACGATGCCGCACCCGGCGGAATGCCCGACCACGATGACGGGCGCCTCGCACGCGTCGATCTCTGCGATGACCGCGTCGACCGCGTCCTGCTGCGTGACGGCCGACCGATCGCCGTCGTCGCGGCCCATGCCCGGCAGCGTCAGCGCGTGAGGGCGATGACCGGATGCCTCGAGCTTCGGCGCGACGGCGTACCACGCCCAACCGCCGAGCCACATTCCGGGTACGAGGATGATGTCCATCAACCGGCCTCCTCAGCCGTCGATCGTGTTGGTCGGCACGCGCTCACGCGAGTATTGCGCGTGCCACCGACAGCCGTCGAGTGGCTCCGCCCTTTGACGGTTCTTGCAGGCAGCGCCACGGTTTCGTCCAGACCGGTCACGCAGACTCGGTGATTTGTGTCCGACCCGAGGACACGCCCGCCGCCGCGTGCCGGCGACGGGAAAGCGACCCGAAAGACGCGTTCCCCGCATGCTCTCCACGCCCACGTCCACCCTGCCCGCCGCCCCCGCGGCACCCGAGCCCGCCGCCACCCCGAAGCGTCGCCGCGCGGCGGCGCTGACCGCCGGTGCGGTGCTCGGCACGACGATCGGCCTCGTGGCCCTCACCGGCTTCACCGCCGCCTCGATGCCGCTCGCCTCCGGCGCATCCGCGGCCGTCGCGAGCCCCGTGCAGGTGGCCGGCACGGCTCTCGCAGCGCTCACCGACACGAGCGAGCCGGCGCTGTTCGAGGAGATCGCGGCGGACGCCGACGCAGCCCTCCGTGCGACGGACAACGCGGTCGAGCGCGCGAAGCAGGTCGCAGCGGATGCCGCGGCATCCGGTCTCGACCTCGGCGAAGGCCCGACCACGATCGACACGAAGGACCTGCGCGCGGCCGCCGAGCGGGTCGAGAACTTCGTCGGACTCCCCCCGATGCTCCCGTCGCTCACGAAGGCCGTCGTCGCGCACCTCGAAGGCGTCGTCACCGAGACGAACGCGCTCCAGGCGCGCCACGACGCCGCCGCCAAGGCGAAGGCCGAGGCGGAAGCCGCTGCGGCCGCCGCGGCCGCCGCCGCCGCCGAGGCGCAGCGCAAGGCCGAGGAGGCCGCAGCGGCGCTCGCCGCCGCGAACACCGTCGAGGGCGCGCAGGCGTTCGCCCGCGACCTCGCCGCGTCGCAGTACGGCTGGGGCGGCGACCAGTTCTCGTGTCTCGTGAACCTCTGGAACCGCGAATCGGGTTGGAACCACCAGGCGTACAACGCCTCGAGCGGCGCGACCGGCATCCCGCAGGCGCTGCCCGGCAGCAAGATGGCGACCGCGGGCCCGGACTGGCAGACCAGTGCACGCACGCAGATCGTCTGGGGCCTCGACTACATCGCTCGCGCGTACGGCTCCCCGTGCGGCGCGTGGGGCCACTCGAACGCGTTCAACTGGTATTGATCCGGGAGGGCGGCCGCGGCATCCGTGTCACACTGACCTCGTGCGCCGGCTGACGACGATCGGGGTCTACGGGTTCGACGCCGAGTCGTTCCTGCGGCGCCTGCGCGACGCGGGCGTCGGCGTACTGCTCGACACGCGACAGCGCCGCGGTGTGCGCGGACCCGAGTACGCGTGGGCGAACTCGCTCCGCCTCCAGGCCCTGCTCTCCGACGCGGGCATCGCGTACCGGCACCTGCCCGACCTCGCGCCGACGACCGAGCTGCGGCAGCTGCAGTACGCCGAAGACGACCACCGCGGCGTGGGCAAGCGGTCACGCGAAGCGCTCGCACCCGAGTTCGCACGCCGATTCGTCACCGAGGTGCTCGACCGCGCCGACCTCACGCCCGTGCTCGATGCCCTCGACGAGGGCGTGATCCCAGCCTTCCTGTGCGTCGAGCGCGACCCCGAGGCGTGCCACCGGTCGCTGATCGCGGAACGGATGCGGCGAGACCACGACGTCTCGGTCGAGCACCTCGTGCCGTGACGCGGTCCCTCAGTCCGGAGCGGCGAACTCGGCTGAGCCGGCAACGGCGCGCGCATAGCGCTGCGAGATCTCCTCGAGCAGCGGCACGAGCTCACGCGGCGACTCCACGACGAAGTCCATCATGAGCATGCCGATGTAGGCCGCGACGGTGTCGAGGCTGTCGGCGCCGGTCACGAGCACGCACGTGTGATCGTCGATCGGCTCGACGACGCCGACCGTCGGATTGATGCGCGCGAGCACGCGCTCGGCGGACGCGGCGATCCGCAGCCGCGCGTGCACGTTCCAGCCCTCGATCGCGATCGAGCGCAGGGCGAACGCGGTGTAGTCGCCGCCGGGGAGCGGCTGCGGGTCGAAGCGGCGGCGAGTCGGCAGCCGCAATCTCATCCGATCGACCCGGTAGGTCGCCCACGTGCCGTTCTGCGGATCGCGCGCGACGAGGTGCCAGCGCCGCTTCCAGCTCAAGAGGCGATACGGCTCGACGAGGCGCGGCTCGTCGTCGTAGTCGAAGCGCAGCCATTCGACGCCCTGGATCGCCGACGCGATGGCGCGCAGGGCCGTCGCGTCGACTTCGGGATCCGGGGCATCCGTGTCGACGTTCTCGGGCGCCCGCTCGATCGAGCGCAGCGCTTCGACCGTGGGCCGCAAGTGGGTCGGCAGCACCTGCTCGAGCTTGTCGAGCGCGCGGCTTCCGGCCTCCTCCACTCCGCTGATACCGGCGGCCACGCGCAGGCCGACGGTCACGGCGACCGCCTCCTCGTCGTCGAGCAGCAACGGCGGCAGCGTGCCGCCCGCGCCGAGGCGGTAGCCGCCGACCGGTCCGCGCGTCGCGTCGACCGGATACCCGAGACCGCGGAGGCGGTCGATGTCGTGGCGAACCGTGCGCGTCGAGACGCCGAGTCGCTCCGCGAGCTCGCGTCCGGTGCGCTCGCGCGCGGATTGCAGAAGCGCCAGGAGACTCAGCAGACGGGCGGTCGGATCTGCCACGAAGACTCCTCGAGATGATCGGATTATTAGGAACGGATCGAACCTAATAGCACCGTAGCGTCGAAGACATGAACGCCACCACCGCTTCCCTCTCCGTCCGCCCCTTCACCGTCTCGATCCCCGACGCCGAGCTCGCCGACCTGCACGAGCGCCTCGCCCGCACGCGCTTCCCTCAGTCCGCGCCGACCGACGACTGGGACGCCGGCACCCCGAACTCGTACCTGCGCAAGGCTGTCGACGCGTGGAAGACGTTCGACTGGCGCGCCGCCGAGGCGCGGATCAACTCCTTCCCGCACTTCATGACCGAGATCGACGGCCAGCCGATCCATTTCATCCACGTGCGCTCCGAGAACCCCGGCGCGACGCCGCTGCTTCTCGCGCACACCTACCCCGGGTCATCCGTCGACTACCTCGACCTCATCGACCAGCTCGTCGACCCGGTCCCGCACGGCGGCAAGGCGGAGGACGCCTTCGACGTCGTGATCCCGGATGCCCCCGGCTTCGGCTTCTCGCAGCCGCTCACCGCCGCGGGGTGGACCACCGCCCGCGTCGCCGCCGCGTACGACGCCCTCATGCGCGGGCTCGGCTACGAGCAGTACGGCATCCACGGGTCCGACAACGGCGCGCTCGTCGCGCGTGAGCTCGGACTCCTCAACCCGGAGGGCTTCCTCGGCCTGCACGTGCTGCAGCTCTTCTCATTCCCGTCGGGCGACCCCGCCGAGTTCGAGAAGCTCGAGCCGCAGGACTACGCCGGACTCGAGCACATGCAGTGGTTCCAGTCCGTCGGCGGCTACAACACGATGAACGCGTCGCGTCCGCAGACGATCGCCGCGGGCCTGAGCGACTCGCCGGTCGCACTCCTCGCGTACAGCGAGCTGTTCAACAGCTTCGGCAACGGCACCTCGCTCGTGCCACTCGAGAAGATCCTCCTCGAGGTGAGCGTCAACTGGTTCGCGAACGCCGCGTCGGGCATCAGCCCCGTCTACCTCGAGGACGCCCGCCGGCAGGCGGACCCGCAGGTGAACGCCGCTCCCACAGGTGTCGCCGTCTTCGCGGACGACTTCCAGACGATCCGGGTCTTCGCCGAGCGCGACAACTCGAGCATCGTGCACTGGAGCCGCTTCGACGAGGGCGGCCACTTCGCGGCGCTCGAGCGTCCCGAGGCGGTCGTCGGCGACATCCGCGAGTTCTTCACGAAGGTTCGCTGACAGCCGGTCCGGGCCGTTCGCGCGACCCGGACCAGAATCACAAAAAGATAACGACAAACCCTTGCCGTCGTTACCTTCTCGTTATAGAGTGCATGCACGGTAGTTGTTTTGCTGTGGCAGCTGCCGGCATGTGATTGCAGGACACTCTTGGTGCAAGGGACAAGGGCCGGTCGGTAGCCTCTCCGACCGGCCCTTACTCTGTCAGCACTCGATGACGTTCACCGCGAGCCCGCCCTCGCTCGTCTCCTTGTACTTGTGCGACATGTCGATGCCGGTCTGGCGCATCGTCTCGACGACGGCGTCGAGCGAGACGTAGTGCGAGCCGTCGCCGCGCAGCGCGAGGCGCGCGGCCGTGACCGCGGTCGACGCGGCGATCGCATTGCGCTCGATGCACGGGATCTGCACGAGCCCGCCCACCGGATCGCACGTGAGTCCGAGGTGGTGCTCCATCGCGATCTCGGCCGCGTTCTCGATCTGCCGGTTCGTGCCGCCCATCACGGCCGTCAGCCCGCCGGCAGCCATGGCGCACGCCGAGCCGACTTCCGCCTGGCATCCGCCTTCGGCGCCCGAGATCGACGCGTTCGCCTTGAACAGCGAGCCCAGCGCGGTCGCCGTGAGCAGGAATCGACGGATGCCGCGCCGCCGGTTCGCCTCGACGTAGAGGTCCTCGGCGTGGTCGTCGATCGGGAACGTGCGCTTCGTCTCGTCGCTTCGCTCCTCGCTCAGCGACCGGGAGGAGACGCCGCCGAACGCGAGCAGCGCACTGCCGACGAGCGGGCCGTGCGGAGTGACGGCGTTGTCGGCGCCGAGCCCCGAGTCGGCGAGGAAGCGCCACCAGTACATCGCGACCGCCGGCAGGATCCCCGCCGCGCCGTTCGTCGGCGCCGTGACGACGCGCCCGCCCGACGCATTCTCTTCGTTGACCGCGAGCGCGAAGGCGCCCAGCCACTCCCCCGGCAGCTCGCGATGCCCCGACGCCTCGGCCTCTTCGAGCTGTCTGCGGATCGCGGCCGCGCGCCGCTTCACGCGCATGATGCCCGGGAGTTCGCCGTCGGCGTGCAGCCCGGCGTCGATGCATCCGGCCATCGCGTTCCAGATCGCGTCGAGGCCCGCCGCGACCTCCTCTTCGGAGCGCACCGCCTGCTCGTTGATGCGCGCCGCCTCGGCGATCGTCAGTCCGTGCTCGTCGCACAGCGCCAGGAGCTCCTCGGCGCTGCCGAACAAGAGCGGGAACGGCCGCGCCGGCGCGCGCGACGGCTCGCCTTCGCGGCGGATGAAGCCTCCGCCGATCGAGTAGTACGTCTCCTCTGCGAGGGGCGCGCCCGCGCTGTCGAGCGCGATGAGGGTCATGGCGTTCGGATGCCCCGGCAGCCGCATCCGGGGTGCGAACTCGATGTCGTCCTTCGCGAACCGCACGCCGTGCGCGCCCGCGAGCACGAGGGTGCCGCCGTCGGGCCGATCGCTCCATGCGCGGCGGACGGCGTCGGGGTCCACCGTGGCCGGATCCTCGCCGCGCAGGCCGGCGACGACGGCGTCGGGCGTGCCGTGGCCGATGCCGGTCGCGCCGAGCGAGCCGAAGAGCGTGCAGCGGACGCGGGCGGTACGGTCGAGGTCTCCCGACTCCCGCAGGCGGACGGCGAAATCACGGGCCGCCCGCATCGGGCCGACCGTGTGGGAGCTCGAGGGTCCTACACCGACGGAGAACAGCTCGAACGCCGAGACGTAGGCGCTCACCCCTCCAGGCTAAGCGAGCCGGGCGCTGTCAGACACCGCCGCCTCCGCCGCCTCCCCCGCCACCACCGGCCGACCCGCCGCCGCCCGAGCCGCCGGACGTCGACGACGACGCCGAGGCGCTGGCCGAAAGGGACCCGATTCCGGCGGAGAACGCGGCCGCGTTGAATCCGCTCGAGCCCACGTACCACCCCGGGTTGCCCTGCGAGCCGTACAGGACGGCGAGGTGCTCCGCCCACTGTCGTTCCTGCCCGAACACGACCGCGTACGGCAGCAGCGTCTCGTAGAGCTTGAGCATCTCGCGCGGATCGTTCGGGTCGATCCGCACGCGCTCGGCGCCTTCGGGCGACTGGAGCATGCGGATGCGGTCGGCCTCCGCCCACTCGATGAAGACCTTGAGCCCTTCGAGGTGGTCGCGCACCTCGGCGCCCTCGGCGGTGAGCGGCTTGTGTGAGACGAGCCCGATCGTCGCGAAGACGGCGAGCCCCGTGCCGATGATGACGAGGACCGGGACCCACCCGTCGACGAACGCGTCCAGCGCCGCAATGCCGAACAGGACCACGAAGGCCGCCGCCAGAATGGCGACGACCACCGGCAGCGCACGCACGCCCAGCGGCACGTGCCGACGCAGCCCACGGCGGTCGAGCTCCCGGTTCGCGGCTTTGATGATCGCCTGCGCGGCCGTCGAGAAGCGCGTGTCGGTGCGCCCGAACTCGAACTCCTCACCGGGCGTGCCCGTCGGGAAGAGGCCGTCGAGCAGCATCCGCCCATCGCCGTCCGCCCGCGACGGGTCGACGAGCACCGCCCGCAGCTTCGCCTTGCCCGTCCACGAGCGCTTGCCTTCGACGATCCGGATGCTGCCGACCACCGCCTGCTCGAGCACCTCTGCCGGGATCGCCTTCGTCGTCTTGCCGAGCAGCACGGCGCTCTCGAGGGCGTCGACCTGCCGCGGCGGCGTGTACTCCGCGATGATCGTCGGCCTTCCGGGCGCGTCGCGCAGCTTGCGCGACCGCGTGATTCCCGCGAACACGGCCGCGCCGCCCGCGAAGAGCGCCGCGATGCCCTGCGCCCAGCCCCACGGCGACCCGAAGTACGTCGAGTCGAACGTCGCGAAGGTGCCCGCCTCGAAGCCGACCGCGATCGTCATGGTCTGGAAGGCCGCGAGCTGATCGGCGGATGCCACAACGGTCGCGCCCCCGTCGGTCGACGGTGCCGCCGTGATCGCGCACTGCTGCGTCGCGCCCTGGTACCCCTGGTAGCACGCCTGCTGTCCGGTGAGCGCGTCGGACAGCTCGGGCGGCACGATCAGCGTCGCCGAGACCCGGCCGAACGGCTGCCGCCAGTCCGCGCCGTTGACGTCCCAGTAGAACTCGTCCGCACCGACATCGTCGAAGTATCGCGTGACGTTCTCGAGCGTGTACGTGAACACGAAGGTCTGCCGGCCGTGCAGATAGTCGTTCGCGCGGGACGTCATGATGTACCAGCCGTCCTCGGACGCGACCTCGGAAGGACGCGACTGGCCGTTCTCGTCGGTGATCGAGATGAGGCGCGGATTCAGCGGCGCCCCCTGATACGAGTCGGGGATCGTCCTGCGCATGCCGCGGTTCTGGTCGAAGTCCGGGAACACCGCCACGAATGTCTCGACCACCTCGAGCGTGCTCGTGCCGTCCTCGGCGCGACCGATCGTGTAGACGACGTCCATGCTCTCGAACGTGAACGCCTCGACGTCGGTGCCCGCGACCGCGGCGGTCGGGGCATCCGTCTCCGTCGCGTAGGCAGCGGATGCGCCGCCCAGTACCCCCACGAGTGACACCGCCGCAGCGATCGCGCCGACGACGATCCTCTGCCAGACAGACATGTTCCTCAGCCTAGGGGCGGGGCGCGCACCGACTCACGCTCCCGGCGTCGCACCGGGGCTCTACTCTGGTGTGCATGACGGACCGCCGCCTCGCGATCGACGCCTGGGAGAGCCTCTTCCGTGCGCAGCACGAGATCTTCGAGCTCATCAGCCGCGATTTCGACGAGGGACAGCTCAGCCAGGCCGAGTACGACGTGCTCCTCACGGTCACGCGGGGCGAGGACCAGACCGCGCGGCTGCGTGACGTGACCGCCAACATGCTCATCAGCCAGCCGAGCGTCTCGCGACTCGTCGACCGCATGGTCACGCGCGGTCTCATCACGAAGTGCCCCGACCCCGACGACGGCCGCGGAGCGCTCGTCAAGGCGACACCCGAGGGCGCGTCCCTGTTCCGCAAGCTCGCCCACGTGCACGGTCGCCAGATCGCGGAGCGGATGTCGGTGCTCTCCGACGACGAGCTGGCGCAGCTGCGCGAGCTCACGTCGAAGCTCCGCAACCGCACGAAGGCCGACGGCGCGGACTGAGCCGCCCTTCGTCTCGCTTCGCTCGACCAGGTACCGGACCCGGACGCGTCGCTGCCCACCTCGCTCAGGGACGGGGGCTTTCGGCATCCGTCATCACGGCGTCCGCCGCCGCAGTGTGAGCGACGCGAGCACGACCGCGCCCACGACGAACGCGACCACGATGAGCAGCGGACCGTAGACCTCCCACTCCTCATCCCCGGCCGTGACCGCATTCACGGCGTCGACCGCGTAGCTGAGCGGCAGCCAGTCCGAGATCGCGTAGAGCGCGTCGGGCATCTGGTCGCGCGGCATGATGATGCCCCCGAGAAGGATCTGCGGGAACACGATGATCGGCATGAACTGCACGGCCTGGAACTCGGTTCGCGCGAACGCGCTCGCGAGCAGGCCGAGCGCCGACCCGAGCACCGCGTCGACGACCGCGACGAGCCCGAGCTGCCACAGTGGTCCGTCGACCTCGAGCCCGCACACATAGACCGCGAACGCGACCGTGATGAGCGCCTGCACGATCGCGGCGGCCGCGAACGCGATCGCGTACCCGGCGATGAAGTCGGCCTTGCCGAGCGGCGTCGTCATGAGGCGTTCGAGCGTGCCCGACCGGCGCTCGCGCAGCGTCGTGATCGACGTGATGAGGAACATCACGACGAACGGGAACAGCGCGAGGATCGCCGGCCCGACCATCTGGAAGACCTGGTCCTGATCGACGAACAGCCACGCGAACAGCCCTACGAGCAGGCTCGGGGCGACGAGCATGAGCGCGACCGAGCGGTGGTCGTGGCTGAGCTGGCGGAGCACCCGTCCCGCGGTCGCGAAGGTGCGTGAGAACCTCATGGCCGCCCCTCCGCCCCCGGGTCGCCGGCCCGATGTTCGGAGCGCGGATGCGCGCGCGCATCCTTCTCGACGAGCGCGAGGAACGCGTTGTCGGGGTCTTCCTCGCCGGTCGAGCCGAGGAACGCGCGCGGCGTCGTGTCGGCGATCACGCGCCCCGACCGCATGAGCAGCAGGCGGTCGCAGCGCAGCGCCTCGTCCATGACGTGGCTCGACACGATGAGGGTCACGCCCTCCTCGGCGAGCGTGCGGAACACCGCCCACAGCTCGGCGCGCAGCAGCGGGTCGAGGCCCACCGTCGGCTCGTCGAGCACGAGCAGCTCGGGCGAGCCCAGCATCGCGACCGCGAGCGACACCCGGCTCTCCTGACCGCCGCTGAGCGAGTCGATCGTCTGCTTCGCCTGGTCGGCGAGGCCGACGCTCTCGATCACGCGGTCGACGTGGTCGCGCGGAGCGTCGATGAGGCGCGCGAAATACCGCAGGTTCTGCTCGATCGTGAGGTCGCCGTAGACAGAGGCGGCCTGCGTGTCGTAGGCGACCCGGTGGCGCAGCCCCGCGGAGCCGGCGGGCCGGCCGAGCACCGTCACCGTGCCGGAGGCGATCTTCTGCACGCCGACGATCGATCGCATGAGCGTCGTCTTGCCGCAGCCCGACGGCCCGAGGAGGCCTGTGATCCGACCGCGGGGGATCTCCACATCGAGCCCCTCGAACACCCGGGTCCTGCCCCGCCGCACGTGCAGGTCGCGCACGAGCACGGCGGGCGAGGCATCCGGCACCGCGGGATTATTCATCACGTGATGAATTATGCTCGCGCGCCTACCCGTCGGTCAAGACGTGCGCGCCTGCGCGTCGAAGCGCTCCCAGTGACCCTCCGAGATGACGTCGACTTCCCCGTCGACGACGCGGATCGCGGTCTCCTCGTCGATCGCGTACGCCGGCCCGGGGATCTTCGTCGCCCAGCGCCGGGCGGCCTCGGTCGTGTTCTCCGTCCAGCCCGGGTAGTCGAGGTGCGGGAAGATCGAGAAGTCGACGACCCCGAGCGTCTCGTCCGTGCCGTCGGGGTCCCAGTCGACGAACTCGCGACCGACGCGCGGGGTCATGACCATGCTCCCGGCGCTCACGCCGACCCACACGGTGTCGTGCAGCTCGGGCAGCAGATCGACGAGCCCGGACTCGCGCATCCACTTCGCGAGGAAGACCGCCTCGCCGCCGTCGACGAGCAGCACGTCGGCCCCGCGCACCCACGGCTCCCACCGCTCGCGGCCGACGCTCGGCAGCACCGCGAGCTCGAGCACGCCGACGGACTTCCACCCGAGCTCCACCATGCTCTCGACGCCGTTGCTCCACCGGCCCGCGGTCGAGTTCCACACCGACTGGGGCGAGCACATCGGCTGACCCCATTGCGCGGTGGGCACGAAGAGCGCGTCCGCCTCGCCGATGGGCTTGCCGAGCATCTCGACGAGGGCGTTGCGGATGCTGTCGTTCGTGACGCCGCCGGACGTGAGGAGCAGTTTCATCGAATGCCTTCCTGCGCGAGCGGTGCCGGGCTGCGCTCGGCCCTGAACCGGTAGGTGGTCTGGCCGAACGGCTCGCCCTTGGAGTGCCCGCGCGCCTTCGTCGGGGTCACCTCGTAGACCACGATCTCGACGTCGGGCGCCGCGAGCGTCTCGAGCCGGCCATCCGCCGACTCCAGGATCCAGCGACCGTCCCACCGCGCGCGGAAGAGGTCGGCGACGCGGCGCAGCGCCTCGGGATCGGTGACCGGCGTCGCGGTCCCCTCGAACATCACGTCCAGTCCCCGGTCCCATTCGGTGTCGCCGACGAGCACGAGGACGTTCGGGTTGGCCTGCAGGTTCGCGTGCTTCACCTCGCGGCGGCCGGTATGGAAGTACATCCGGTCATCGTGGAACACGGGGACCACCGGCGTCGAATGCGGACGCCCATCGGGCCGCACGGTCACGATCCATGCCACTTCGGCGCGGGCGAGACGCTCGGCGGCCGCGGACCACGGAGTGGGCAACGCGGCGGAGTCGCTGAACCGCGTGTCGAGGCTCTCGGTGGGAGTCGCCATCGATCCTCCGAACTGATTGCAAAGTGGAACCGGTGTGCGCCAACCTAGCAGGACCGATTGCAAAGTACAATCAGATTCATGACGGATGCTCGGGACGATGGTCACCGGTCGGGGTGCCCCATCAACCTGGCCGTCGAGGTGCTCGGCGACCGTTGGTCGCTCGTCGTGCTGCGCGACGTGATGTTCGGCAACCGCCACCACTTCCGCGAGCTGCTCACCGGGTCGGAGGAGGGCATCGCGTCGAACATCCTCGCCGATCGGCTCCGGCGCCTGGTCGCACAGGGACTCCTGTGGCGCTCCGACGACGAGACGCATCGCCAGAAGATCCGCTACAGCCTGACCGAGGCCGGCATCCAGCTCGTGCCTGTGATGGCGGCGCTCGGATCGTGGGGCCGCCGGCACCTGCCCGCGAGCCACGAGCTGTCGGTCAGAGCCGAGCTGCTCGAGAGGGGCGGACCTGAGCTGTGGGACCGCTTCATGGACGAGCTGCGCGAGCAGCATCTCGGTATACCGCGACCCCCCGGCGCCGCTTCGGTCTTCGCGGAGCTCCAGGCGGCCTACGAGGCGGCGGTCGCCGAATCCGCCCCCGCGGTCACTCCGTGAGATACCGCTGCACGGTCGGACCGATCCGTGCGACGAGCTCATCGACGGATGCCCCGGCCAGCGGCTTCAGCTTGAGCACGTAGCGCCCGAGCAGGAGCCCCGCGATCTGCGTCGCGACGAGCGAGGCGCGCAGCTCGGCATCCGGCACGTCCAGCTGGTCGGCGATGCGGCCGATCAGCTCGCGCGAAAGGAACGCGGCGAGCAGCGGCGTCGTCAGCCGATTGCCGAGCGTCGCGCGCAGGAGCGCGAGGCCGCGCTTCTGCACGTCGGCGTCCTGCCAGGTCTCGAGCACGTATCGGACGATGCGCTCGCCGATGGCGTCGCGTGGTCCGTCGAGCAGGCGGGGCACGTCGATATCCGGCCGGACCGGCGCGTCGACGATCTCAGTGAGCAGGTCGGCCTTCGTTCCGAAGTAGTGGTGAACGAGCGCCGCGTCGACGCCGGCGCGCGCGGCGATCCCGCGCATCGTGGCACCGTCGTAGCCGAGCTCGCCGAACTCCTCGGCCGCTGCGGTGAGGATGCGCTCGCGCGCATCCGACGCTCCTCCGCGCGGGCGCCCACGGCGCCGCTTCGCGGTCGGGACGACGTACTCCGGCATGGCGTCAGCATAGGCCGCGGGGGCGACCCGCACATGCGCGGTCACCAGCGGTTGTGCACGTCCTCGGCCCAGCCGGTGATCCCGTCGAACTCGACGACCTCTCCCCCGTCGATGCGGTACGTGCCCGACCAGTGTCCGAAGCACTGATCCGTCTTCGACGAGATCACGCCGAGGTTCGTGCGCGAGATCTTGTTGTAGAACGGCGTGAACGTCGCGTCGAGCCCACCGCCCGTGACGCGCCACGGGCGACGCCAGTTCGAGACGTCGTAGTCCCATTCGAGCTCGTCGTGGATCTTGTGCAGATGCCCGTCGACGAGCATCGCGTTCTCGGTCGACCCCGTGCCGTCCGTCCACTGGCCTCCGACCTGCACGCCGATGACGCGTCCGTTCGAGATGCCTGATCCGGCACCCCAATTCCAGGCCACGTCATAGGGCCAGCGACCACGCCCGTGGTCGAGCACCGCCCACGACTGCCCCGCCGGCACCTCGCGCTTCATGCCGTCGAGGGTGAGCGAGCCGCGCGCAGGTCGGGCGACGTCTTTCACCGTGTACTGGAACCGCGTCGCGGTCCACGGAACGACCACCGCGAGCCGCTCGTGTCCGTCGGGCCGCTCCGCGACCACATCGAACTCCGCCCCCGGGATGCGGGCGCGAAGGCGCGTGCCGTTCTCGACCTCGTCGATGTCGATCTCGAGATCCTTGGCGCGGGCGGTGGCCCGACCGGCCTCGAGCCGCGGCGGAAGCTCGACGCCCCGCGCGGGCAGCACGGTCGCGTTGCGGCCCCACGTGCGCTGGCGCACGCGGTCGAGCACCCACACCTCGTGCACGGCGGCATAGTCGATCGACGACACGGTGAGCGCGAGGATGTGCGTCGGCGTGATGACGTTCCAGTACTCCCAGCGCTTGTTGCGCCCGCCGCCACGGCCGACTCCGGAGGTGTCGACGATCGGGTGCCGCGCCCATCCGATCGCGTCCGTGTTGAGGCGTCCGTTCGGGCGGGTGAGGGAGACAGGTTCGGTGAGCTCGCGCTCGGGGCGGGCAGGGGCTTCGGCTGCGGCCGCGGGCGACGGGCGCGCGGGCGCGGAGGAATCGGCGGTCATCGGCTTCCTTGCTGACGGTCCGGGTTCGGGTTCCGTCGATCCTAGGGGACCCCATCCGGGGCGGCGCAAGCGGTCCGGCGGTGAAAGCGCCGGGCCGGATCGACCGCCGCGCCGCTGTTCAGGAGCCCGATCGGCGTTTGAGCCCGGCGCTTTCACACGATCGGCCGGCCACGGCCCCGTTGACACCCGACGCACGCGAAAACGCCCCGGGCGGGGCCCGGGGCGTGGGTGCTGGCGTGACCTGAGGTCACTGCGCGATCGGCTGCGGCGAGTCGGAACTCTCGCGAGCCTCGATCGTCTGCGGGGCGCCCTCGGTCATCACCGGGATCTTGCGCGGCTTCGCCTCCTCGCTGACGGGGATCGTGACGCTCAGCACACCGTTGTTGTAGCTGGCCGAGATGCGATCGGTGTCGATGCCCTGGCCGAGGTTGAGCTGGCGCACGAAGCTCGCCGCCTCACGCTCGCGCGTGATCCACTTGACGCCCTCGCCGGACGGGAGCGTGCGCTCCGCGCGGATCGTCAGCAGCTGACCGTCGACGTCGATGTCGACCGAACCGGGGTCGATGCCCGGCAGGTCGGCGGTCAGCACGTAGTGATCACCGTCGCGGTAAAGGTCCATCGGCATACGCCTCGGTCCGCGCACGGTCTCGAAGAGGCTGGACGCCAGCCGGTCGAGATCGCGGAACGGGTCGAACGTTGCCATCGGTCCCTCCTTCTCTTCGTTCACTCGTGTCATTCCCAAGTTGAGCCGCCTCGACTCAACCACTACCAGATTAGCACTCGTCGTAAGAGAGTGCTAAATCCAGAAGCGTTCGCCCAGAGCGAACGACCACCCGAGAGGAGTGTCGCGCTCAGGGCCGTTGGAACGACACCAGTCCCACGAGATTCCCCTCGGAATCCCGCACGAACGCCTGCCATTCCTCGTGTCCGGCGGGGCCGAGCTTGTCGTCGTCGTGCGTGAAGATCACGTGCGGCTTCTCCACCACCTCGGCGAGCCCGTCGAGGCGCTCGATCGTCTCGTGCACGTTCTCGACGTGGAGGTACATGAGCGACGACGGAGCGCTCCGGTCGAGCAGCAGGCGCACGCCGTCCAGGTCGAAGAACAGCAACCCGGGAGGGTCGAACTTCGCCGTCGGCGTGCGCTCGAGCAGCACGGTGTAGAACTCGGCGGCGCGATCCAGGTCGTCGGCGTGCTGGGCGATCTGAACGAGTCTCACGGGGTCAGTGTGGCATGCGCCCCGTCCGCCCGTCAGAGGCGTTCGATGATCGTCGCGTTCGCGAGTCCGCCGCCCTCGCACATCGTCTGCAGCCCGTACCGTCCGCCCGTCGCCTCGAGGTACGCCACGAGCGTTCCGAGCAGGCGTGTGCCGGATGCCCCGACCGCGTGGCCGAGGGCGATCGCCCCTCCCCACGGGTTGAGCTTCGCGGCGTCCGCGTCGACCTCGCGCGCCCACGCGAGCGGCACGGATGCGAACGCCTCGTTCACCTCGTATGCGTCCAGGTCGTCCAGACCGAGGCTCGAGCGCTCGAGCACGCGCCGCGTCGCGGGGATCGGCCCCGTGAGCATCATGAGCGGGTCGTCGCCCACGACGGCGAAGGCGTGGAACCGCGCGCGCGGCGTGAGCCCGAGCTCGTGCGCCTTCTTCTCGCTCATGATGAGCGCGGCGGAGGCGGCGTCGGTGAGCGGCGACGAGTTGCCGGGCGTGATGTTCCACTCCAGGTCGGGGAAGCGCGCCACGGCCTTCTCGGTGCGGAACGCGGGCTGCAGGCCCGCCAGGCCCTCGACCGTCGTGCCCGACCGGATCGTCTCGTCGTGCCGCACGAGCTCGCCGTCAATCTCGACCGGGACGACCTGGCTGTCGAAGTCGCCGCGGGCCGCGGCGTCCGCCGCCCGCCTGTGCGATTCGGCGGCGAAGGCGTCGAGCTCGTCTCGGCTGAAGCCCCACTTGTGGGCGATGAGCTCCGCCGAGATGCCCTGGTTCACGAGGCCTTCGGGGTACCGCTTGCGGATGCCGGGGGCCACCTCCGCACCGGCGACGCTCGAGCCGAGCGGCACCCGGCTCATCGACTCGACGCCCGCCGCGATCACGATGTCGTACGCGCCCGCCATGACCCCCTGGGCGGCGAAGTGCGCCGCTTGCTGGCTCGATCCGCACTGGCGGTCGATCGTGGTCGCCGGCACGGTCTCGTCGAAGCCGGCGGCGAGCACGGCCTGGCGCCCGATGTTGAGGGACTGCTCGCCGACCTGGCTGACGCATCCCATGATGACGTCGTCGATCTGGCGCGATTCGAGTCCGTTGCGCTCGAGGATCGAGGTGAGCACGTGGGCGGCGAGATCCACCGGATGCACCGACGACAGCACGCCGCCCGGCTTTCCGCGGCCGGCCGGCGTGCGCACGACGTCGACGATGACGGCTTCTTGCATCATTGCGGGGGCTCCTCGCTCTGGGGGCTGGGTTCCTCTTCGATCCTGAACGATCGGTAGCGTTGACGCCATCTGCAATGGAGGAGACACATGAGAATCGACGGCACGACTGCCCTGGTCACCGGCGGAGCCTCGGGACTCGGAGCCGCCACCGCCGCGAGCCTGGCCGCGCACGGGGCATCCGTGATCGCCCTCGACCTGCCGCAGGGCATCGAGAAGGCCGAGCCACACGAGGGTGTGCAGCTGGTCGCGGGTGACGTCACGAGCGCCGATGAGGTTCAAGCGGCGCTCGACGGGATCGATCCGGATGCCGCGCCCCTGCGCATCGTCGTCAACTGCGCCGGCATCGCACCCGCCCGTCGCCTGCGCGGGTCGAAGGGCGTGCACGACCTCGAGACATTCCGCAAGGTGATCGAGGTGAACCTCATCGGGACGTTCAACGTCATGCGCCTCGCGGCCGAGGTCATCGCGAACCAGTCCGCCGACGAGGACGGCCAGCGCGGAGTCATCGTCAACACCGCGTCGGTCGCCGCGTTCGAGGGTCAGATCGGGCAGGTCGCCTATTCGGCGTCGAAGGGCGGTGTCGTCGGCATGACGCTCCCGGCGGCGCGTGACCTCGCGTCGTCCGGCATCCGGGTCAACACGATCGCGCCCGGCATCGTGAACACCCCGATGCTCGCCGCGCTCGGCGAAGAGGTCGGCGCGTCATTGGCGGAGCAGGTGCTGTTCCCGAAGCGGCTCGCGCGGCCCGACGAGTACGCGCAGCTCGTGCGGATGATCGTGGAGCACGACTACCTCAACGGCGAGACGATCCGCATGGACGGCGGGATCCGGATGCAGCCGCGCTGACGCGCGGCGTCGTGACCCCGCCGTAGGGTGGCGCCATGCACACGCGCAACGACCCTCGGCTGCAGGTCGTGACCGGTCCGATGTTCGCGGGCAAGTCCGAGGAGCTGCTGCGGCGGGTCCGCCGGGCGCAGATCGCCGGCCTCGCGGTCGAGGTCATCAACCACGCGCTCGACGACCGCCGCGGCGAGGGCCAGGTCAGCTCGCACTCCGGCCTGAGCGTGCCGTCGCGCGCGGTGTCGAGCGTCGACGAGCTGACGGCATCGGTGCGCGGAGCGAATCTCGACCTCGTGGCGATCGACGAAGCGCAGTTCTTCGGCCCCGACCTCGTGCCCGCCGTCGATGCGCTGGTCGCGGACGGGAGCACGGTCGTCGTGGCGGGACTGTGCGTCACGTTCGACGGGCGCCCGTTCGAGCCGATGCCGTCGCTCATGGCGATCGCCGAAGACGTCGTGAAGCTCACGGCGGTGTGCGCGGTGTGCGGCGCGGATGCCGCGTTCCACCGGCGTCTCGCACCGGGCGACGTCGGCGACCCGAACGTCCCCACCCGCGAGCAGGTGGGCGGCGTCGAGTCGTATCAGGCGCGGTGCCGACGGCACTTCACCGGGCGCAGCGCCCGGGCCTGACGGGGCGTCAACCGGCGCGCACAGCCGCCTTCCGGAGCTCGGAGCCGACCTCGACGAGGTGCGGAATCGCCGCATCGATCATGCCCATCGTCCCCGTGAGCGAGATCCGGAAGTGATGGGGTTGGTCGAAGAGCGTGCCCGGCATGATGTACACGCCGCGGGCGGCGAGCGCATCGCAGTACGCGACCGCGTCGCCGCCGGGCGCGCGGCCCCACAGGTAGAAGGTGCCCTCCGGACGGGTGACCTCGAACGACGCCTCCGCCAGCGCCTGGAAGAGCCGATCGCGCTTGCGCGTGTAGTCGGCGATGTCGATCGACACGGTCTCGAGAGCGGGCACGGAGTACTGCATGATCGCGTCGGGGAAGCCCCATCCGATCGCGAGGCCGGTGGGCATGAGCGCTTCGCGCAGCTCCTCGCGCTCGGCCGCTGGAATGAGCGGCGACAGCGCGAGGTAGCCGAGCCGCTGACCCGGCGCGAGGAGCACTTTGCCGTAGGAGTAGTCGATGACGGTCCACGGATACGAACCGGCGGGGCTCGCGAAGCCGATGCCGTCGAACCGGATGCGACGGTAGGGCTCGTCCGACATGATCCAGATCCGGCGACCGTTCTTCGCCGAGGCTTCTTCGAGCACGGTCGCCAGCGCGTCCCACGACGACTTCGGGTAGACGCGCCCCGTCGGGTTCGCGGGCGAGTTCACGATCACGATCCGCGTGCGCGGCGTGATCGCGCGCGCGATCGCGTCGACGTCGAGGTCGAACGTCTCGGGGTCGAGAGGCGCCCGGACGGGGACGAGGTCCCCCACGCGCAGCATCGGCTCGTAGCAGAACCACCCCGGAAGCGGGATGATCACCTCGTCGCCGGCATCTGCGAGCAGCGCGAGCGCGAGCGTCATCGCACCGAACGCGCCCTGCGTCATCGCGATGTCGGCGGGTTCGAAGTCGAGTCCGAGCTCGGCGGAGAGACCGGATGCCACGACCTCCTGGGCCTCGGGCTCGCTGGTCTTGTACGCGAACCAGCCGTCCGACCGCGGCTCGACCTGCTGTCGAATCGCCGAGACGAGGCCGGGCAGGGCGAGCTCGTGCGGGTTGCCGAAAGTCAGGTCGACGGCATCCGGGTCTTCGATCGCCTCGATGCGCCCGAAGAACGCCGTCACGACTTCGACCGCGGACTTCGCCTCGCTCGCACGTGCAGAGATCGTCACGAACGCCTCCTCGCTCCCCGGCGCCGAATGCGCTGGTTCAGCATTGCGCCGCGCGGGGTGCGCGTCAATGACCCGTTCGCTCAGCGAAGAAGCGCGTCGAGTCCGAAGCAGACGAGGCACTGTCGCCGGTCCGGGCGAGAATGGGGCGTGGCTGTCGGCGATGTGGTGTCGGCGAGCCGATAGGCGTGGGGTGAGAGTGCGAGTCCGACAGATCGTGGTGTCGTTCGTCGCGGCCGTTGCGACGGTCGTGGCGCTGTCGGCGTGTGGGCCGCGGGCGCACATCGATGCCGCCGGGCCTTCGAAGAACTCGGATGCCACGGAGTCCGCCACCTTCGTCGCGGTGATCGACGGCGACACGATCGAGACGAGCGCGGGCACGGTACGGCTCATCGGGATCGACACACCGGAGCGCAGCGAGTGCGGCCACGGCCACGCATCCGCTGTCATCTCGGGCGTACTCGCGCCTGGCGACACGGTGACCCTCGTACTGCCGGCCGGGCAGAACGACCAGGATCGGCACGGCCGCCTCATCCGGTACGTGAAGACCCCGTCCGGTGTCGACCTCGGCATGCTGCAATTGGAGTCGGGCAATGCGGTGGCGCGTTACGACTCCCGAGACGGATACCCCGCGCATCCGCGTGAGGAGGACTACCACGCCGCGCAGCAGGCGACTGTCGGCGCGGACGGCTCAGTGATCACGGTCGGATGCCACGCGGCGGCGTTCGCACCGCCGGCGGCGGACGGCTGGTGGGAACAGTACTCGTCGTGCGCGAAGCTCAAGCGGAACGACGTCGGGCACCCGGTCGGCCCGTTCAGCCGCGACGATCCCGCGCAGGCGGAGATCTACGAGTGGTTCGCGATCCGCACCGGGAACGGAGGCGACGGAGACGGCGACGGGCTGGCGTGCGAGTGACCGCGCACCGGCTCAGTGCGGAAGGATGAGCGAATGCCTTTCCTCGACCCGGACCGGCCCGTGCCGGAAGGCCTGCGCACCGACGACTTCGCTCTGCGCCCGATCCACGCCTCCGACGCCGAGCGCGACCATGCCGCGGTCATGGAGACCCGCGATGAGCTGCGCCTGTGGGAGCAGACATCGTGGCCTGAGGACGATTTCACCGTCGAGGCCGATCGTGCCGACCTGGAGGACCTGGAGCGTCGCCACTCCGAGCGCCGGGCGTTCACCTACACGGTGCTCGATCCCGCCGGGGACGAGGCGCTCGGATGCGTCTATGTCTTCCCTGTCGATGCGACGTTCCTGACGAAGGCTGAGGTTTCCGCGCTGGGTGACGACCGCTGGGAGCACCTCGACGCGGTCGTGTACTTCTGGGTGCGCCCCTCGCGAGCGGCCGCCGGCATGGACCGCGACCTGCTCGCCGCGCTTCGTGCATGGTTCTCCGGCGTGTGGGGCTTCGCGCGCACCGGGTACGTCACGAGCGAGCGGTACGTGCGGCAGGTCGCGCTGCTCGACGGCGATGGGTTGACGGTGCGGTTCGAGCTGCGCGAGCCGGGTAAGCCGGGCGCTTACTTGGTCTTCGTCTGACCGATCGCGCGGCACGGGCGGGTGAACCTCAAGTCCGCATCAGCATTCCCCAAGGTCGTTCCGATTCGGGGCATCCGCCTGAAGGGAACCTCCGGTGCTCACCTAGGGTCGGAGGGACTCTTGGGGAGGAACGGATGATGCGACAGCGAACTGCGACGCGGGCCAGAAAACGGATGCCGTGGTGGGGGTGGCTCATCGTCGCGTCACTCGCGACGGGCGTGATGCTCGCGTTCTCGCCGTTCGTCGCGCCCGTCGCTCTCGCGGTGCTCATCACCGGGGTCGTCGCGCTCGCGAAGAACAAGCGCACGTGGCTGCGCTTCGGCTCGCGGTCGTCCGCCGCCGTGGTGACGTCGGCCGCGGCCGTGGTGTTCCTGATCACCGCCAGCGTGAGCGTCGCGGCTCTGCCCAACATGGGACGTGTGCCGGACACCCAGGCTGCGAGGTTCGCCGGGCTCACCCTGCCCACCTCGACACCCTCCCCTGAGGACACCCCGTCGGCTCGACCGACGCGCACATCGACGCCGACTCCGACCCCCGTGAAGACCACGCGCGAAGAGACTGTCGTCGAAGCGCTCCCCTTCGCGGAGTCCGTGGTCGACGACGGCAATCTCGCCGCCGGGCAGACGCAGGTCCGCGCTGAGGGACGGAACGGCGAGAAGAAGCTGACGTATCTCGTGCACCTCGTCGACGGCGAAGAGGTCAGTCGCGAACTGATCTCGGAGGTCGTCACCACCGAGCCGGTTGCGCGGGTGATCGCGAACGGCACGTACGTCGCCCCGCCGCCCCCTCCGGCACCGGTGCAGCAGAATCCGGGGTGCGACCCGAACTACGCCGAGGCGTGCGTTCCGATCGCGAGCGACGTCGACTGCGCCGGCGGCGGAGGAAACGGCCCCGCATACTTCAGCGGCATCGCCAAGGTCGTGGGAACCGATGTCTACGGACTCGACCGCGACGGAGACGGCTACGCCTGCGAGCCGAATTGATCAGCCCACAGCCATCACCTGGTCGTACCCCATCGCGATGAGGAACGACAGCACCGCGAGCACGATCGTCACCGGCGTCATCGTGTAGCGCTCCGGCTTGCTGCGCGAGATGGCGTTCATCACGGTCCCGAGCACGAAGTACGCGAAGATCACCCACATCGCGACTTCGGCGAAGGCATCCGGGAACACGTCGATGATTCTCGCTCGGTCCCATGCGATCAGCGCGATCACCCCGTAGATGACGACCGCGACGAGGCTCCCGGCGCGCAGGCCCGCGGGCAGCACGCGGTGCTGACCGCCCCACGCGAAGTGGCCGAGCGGGGCGCCGAACACGAGCGCGAGTTGGAAGACGGCGAGAAGGACGAGGACGACGGTCAGCAGCTGCGCGAAGAGCACGCGATCACGCTAGCGCGCGTTCGTTTCCGACCCGGCTCTCGAAGATCGGAGGCTCACCACGGAGCAGTGCCGACGACGTCGGCCACCCGCTTCGCAGCGGCGGTGTCGAGAGCCTGACTGAGGCTTCCGACGAGTCGGCGCCACCGCTCGACTTCGACCACCACGGCCACCTGCGGAGCCGCGCCGTGGGCGATCTGGTTGCGCCGCTTGGCGAGGTCGCCGACGAACTTGCGAACCGTCCCCTTCGGGAGGCCCTTCCATCCGACGGTGTCGAGCACGAACGGCATGCCGACCTGCGCGAACAGGTTGTGGATGTGCCCGACGTTCGCACCATGGCTGCGGCCGACGACGTAGTCGAGGTCCTTCATCTGCTGCGGGCTGTACCCGAGCGCCTTGCCGGTCTCGATCGCGAGCGCCTCGACGTAGCCTTCGAGCGCGCCGGCGAGCATCACCGTTGCGGCGCGGGTGAACGGACGCCCGGGGCGCGCGACACCATTCACGGATGCGGGTGCGCCTCGTTTACCTCCGGCGAAGGTCTTCGCGTGGGCGATCTGGGCGTCGACGTCGGCCAGCGCGACGGACAACCTGGTGAATGCATTCGACGGCATGTACGCACTCTTCCAGAACGGCCGCTGGAACATGCGCCCGCATGGACCGGCGTTTCTCCCGCTGACCGGGCTCGCGCGATGGGGCTGCACGCACGGTGACCTGCCCGCCCCACTCGTGCGAGTGGGCCTGGGCCGGCGCAGTTCAGAGGACGAGCGACCAGGTCGTGTTCACGCCGAGCTCCTCCAACCCCAGTGAAGACTCGATCGCGAAGGCCGCCGGACAGAGAAAAAGCCCCTGCACGGGGCTTCTTCCTTACTGTCTCAACACAGTGCGCGCCCGAAGGGACTCGAACCCCTAACCTTCTGATCCGTAGTCAGATGCTCTATCCATTGAGCTACGGGCGCACGTGCGCTCGCGCGCACAGTCGACAAGCCTACCGCACGCCCGGCGGCTGACGAAATCGGGCCAGAAGGCCGGTGTCAGGCGCCCTCGACGGACTCCTCCGCGAGTTCTTCGGCGATCTCCGCAGCGTGTTCACGCTTGCGGCGCTGGTGCGCGGCGAGCTTCGCGAGGTCGACGAGCCGGAGTGCCTGCATCCGTGCTTCTCGCATCGTCTCGTAGTCGGGATCGAGCTCGGGATGCGCCCCCTCGACCCGCAGTCGGCGCTGCAGGTTGGCCTCGACGTCACCCCATGCGGCGTCACGCGCCTTCTCGATGAGCTCGGTCACGACCTCGGGGTCATCGGCCATGCGGCGCAGGGCCTTCGCCACACCCGCGTACTGCTTCTCGCGCCTGCGCAGGTTGCGCGTGTCGCGGTCGCGGTAGTCGTGGGTGCCGTACGACTCGCTGTGCTTGCCCCACGCGCGCTTGCGCAGGCGGTGCGTGCGCTCGGCCGCGTCCTGCTGCTCGGTTGCGAGCGCGAGCAGCGTCTCACGTGCGAACTCGCGCTCGCGCTCGGGGTCGTACGGCTCGTCGTTGCCGATCGTCTCGACCAGGATGTGGTTGCGGATCGCGAGACGCGCGGCAGCGTTCGCGATCGCGACGCCCTCAGCGATCGCCTCGGCGTGCCGTCCCATCCCCACCTCCTTCGACGAGGGTAGCGCCCGCGCCCGGCGCTTCGAGATTGCGCGAATCACCGCCCTCGCCGCCTCGGGGCCGCCGTTCGTGCGATCTCGGCGACCGAACGACCAACCCGTGACCTCAGCCTCCGAGCCGGGCCAGCGACTGCGGGATGACCTCCGTGTCGAACAGGTCGATCGACGTGAGCGCGTCGTCGACGTGGAGCGATCCCCAGCTGAACGCACCGGCGAGGTAATTGACGCTCGTCGCCTCGACGACGCTCACCACCTGCTCGATGACGGAATCGACGGACCCCACGAAGAACAGATGGTCGGCGACCAGTCGGCGCAGGTCGGGCAGCGGCGGCTGGTCCACGCCGTGTTGCCGCCACAGCCACGTGAAATTGTCGTAATGGTCGACGAACGCCGCCTCGGCCTTCTGCCACGCCTCGCCCTCGTCCTCGGCGACGAACACGTGCCGCAGCACGCCGAATCGCGGATGCTTCTCCGCCGAGTCCACCGTGGCACGGGCTTCGAAGTAGATGTCGCGTCGCTCGCGGATGACGTCGAGCCCCGGCGAGCGGAACGCGAAGCCGAAGATCGTGTTCTCCCCGTTGACCGCCGCCCTCTGGATCGACTCGGGGTTCGACGTCGGGTACCACGTGGTGAACGAGCGCTGCAGCGGGCGGATCGTGAGGGGGAACTCCTCCCCCGCGTCGCTGCGGTACACACCCGACTCGAGCGCTTCGAGCACGCGTGGCAGGAACGCGTCGTACCGCTCCTGCATCTGCTCGGGCGAGTGGCCGAACATGCGCGCCTCGATCGGCGACGAGCCCTTGCCGATGCCGAGTTCGAGCCGCCCGTGCGAGAGGTTGTCGATCATCGCGATCTCCTCCGCGAGGCGCAGCGGCTCGTACAGCGGCACGATGAACGTCATCGGAGCGAGCCGGATGCGCTCGGTCTCGCGCGCGATCGCCGCCGCGAACAGTCCGGGCGAAGCGGCGAGCCCGAGGGTCGCACCGTGGTGCTCGGCGATGTGGTACCGCTCGAACCTGCCCCGATCGGCGCGCTTGGCCACCGCGATGCGCTCGTCGTACGTCTGCGCGGTGCTGTGCCCGCGCGCCACGTCGACCCAGTCGAACACTCCGAACTCGAGATCCACCACGCCGTCGTCCCCCTCCGACCGTCGCCGCTGACAGCCGTTCCCCATCCTGCCGCCCGCGTATCGTCTATGGCGGACCCGATTCCCATTCCTTGGAAAGAGCCCCATGGCACAGACCTTCCGCGAGCGCAGAGACGCGCTCGCCGCCCTCGGCCCAGACCTCGTGCCCGAGACGATCGCGGGGACCGTGCAGGTCGCGGCATCCGATATCGACCCCGCGATCTTCGACGGCGTCGAGATCGTCGACGACCTGCCCTACGGACCGCACGAGCGCCACGTGCTCGATGTGTACCGTTCGGCCGCCGGCGAGGGCACGCCGCGGCCCGTCCTCATGTATGTGCACGGCGGCGGGTTCGTGCGGGGGGCGAAGGACTCCGACACGACGCCGTACTTCGCGAACCTCGGCTCGTGGGCCGTGCAGCAGGGGTGGGTCGCAACCGTCATCAACTACCGCCTCGCGCCGGAGTTCCCGTACCCGAGCGGCGCGGAAGACGTGGCGGATGCCGTCACCTGGGTCGTCGAGAACATCGGCGACCACGGCGGCGATCCGTCCCGCATCTTCCTCGCCGGCCAATCCGCCGGCGCGATGCACGTCGCCGACTACGTCGTCGGGCACGGCGGCTACGGTCCGCACGGGCGGGCGCTCGCGGGCGCGATCCTCGTGTCGTGCCTCTACGACGTGGGCCGTGCGTCGCACCGCGACTTCCACCTCGCGTACTGGGGTGAGGACACCTCGCGCTGGAGCGAGTACGCGACGCTGCAGGGCCTCATCGACACCGACCTTCCGCTGCTGCTTTCGGTGAGCGAGTTCGACGAGCCGGAGTTCCAGGAGCACGCGGCGCGACTCGTCGCGGAGTGGTTCGCGCAGCGCGGCACGTATCCCCCGATGCACTTCCTCTATGGGCAGAACCACCTCACGCCGGTGTACGGAATCGGCTCGCCGTGGGACGAGCTCGGGCCGAGGATCGCGCAGTTCATCGAGGTGAACGGGGCACCGGCATGACACGGATGCCCCACCTCGACGTCAGCGGCGGCACGACGGTCATCACGGGAGGCGCGAGCGGCATGGGCGCCGAGACCGCGCGCCTGCTCGCCGTGAAGGGCGCACGTGTCGCGCTGCTCGACCGCAACGCCGACGGGCTCACCGCCGTGGCCGCGTCGCTCGCGGGCGACGGACACACGACGCACATCGTCGACCTCACCGACGACGACGCCGTCTTCGCCGCCGTGCGCGACGTCGAGGCGGCGCATCCGGTCATCCACTCCCTCATCGCGTGCGCGGGGTCGTCGATGCTCGGCGACATCGACCAGCTGACGATGGAGGAGATGCGCTGGCTCATGGACGTCAACCTGTGGGGCACCGTCAACGTCACGAAGGCGCTGCTGCCGGCGCTGCGGCGAGCGCCCGCCGCGCACATCACGCACCTCGTGTCGATCTACGGGCTGGCGGCGCCCGCGGGGCGCATCCCCTACGCGATGAGCAAGTTCGCCGTGCGCGGGTTCACCGAGGCGCTGCGCCACGAGCTCGAGCGCTCGTCGGTGTCGGTCGGGGCGGTATATCCGGCGGGCGTGAAGACGGGGATCATCCTGCACGGACGCTTCGCGGCGGCGATCGATCCGGCGATCGCACAGCGTGCCGCCGAGGCCCAGGCGGCGATGTACCACACCGAACCACAGGACGCCGCTGCCCGCATCGTGGACGCCACGGTCCGGCGCAAGGCCCGCACGATGGTGGGGCGCGAAGCGCGTCTCGTCGACGTGCTCGCGAGGCTCATGCCGGCGCACTATTGGAACTTCATGCGCCGCCCGCTGCGCGACGCGATCGACACCCGAACACCGGTGTCGTGAGCTCGCAGATCGTCTAGCAAAACACGCGCCCCGATTCAAGCCCCTCTCGGTGAACCGAAGAGGCCCGTACCGTCGTTCTTGCTAGAGCACAGGTCGAGAGGTTCCCCAGACTCTCGACCCGCGCCGCCTCTCGAATCGGGTGCGGGTAGGCGGCCAACCAGAGGCGGTGGGCCTCGCGGAGAGAGCACTCCGAGGCCCACCGCCCTTCTCTTCGCCTCGGGCGGTCGCCGGGGCGGTGGACCGGCTCAGCCGATCGCCGAGATGCGCCAGGACGCCTCGACCATCTCGTCGGGGCCGATGACGATGAGGCCCGTGTCGTAGTCGTACTTGTCCGCGTTGAACGCGTCGGGCGCGCACGTCATCGGCTCCACCGCGAGGCCGGTGCGGTCGGCGGCCTGACCCGGCCGGTCGGACGTGTGCACCTGCACCCACGGGCACGCGGGACCCCACGTCATCGCGACGCCGCGGCCCGCGGCATCCGTGAGCCGGACCGTCACATCGCCGTTCTCGTCACGCGCGAGCGCCGTGTAGGCGTGGTCGATCTTCGCGGCGCCGATCCGCCGGGGCGTCGTGTAGTCGAAGCGCTCCGGGTCGGCGGCGTCGACCGCCTGGAGCTCGGTCGGGATGAGCCGGTCGTCGGTCACCGCGAGCACCTGCGCGGCGGGGAGCTCGAGGGTCCAGTCGTCGACGCGGCCCTCGCCCGCGACGAGATACGGATGCGGCGCCGTCCCCCACGGAGCGCCGGAGTCGCTCCAGTTGGTGGCCTGCACGGTCTGCGTGAGGCCGTCGGCGTCGAGGGCGAACTTCGTGCGCACGAGGATGCGCCACGGATAGCCGATCTGCGGCGAGATGATCGTGGCGAGCGTCACATGGCTCGGGCCCTTGTCGACGGCCTCGTACTCGAGCCACGTCGCGAGGCCGTGCAGCGCGTGCCCGCGCGCCGGCTCGGTGAGCGCGAGCTGGTGGTCCTGCCCGGCGAACGAGTACTTGCCGTCGACGATGCGGTTCGGCCACGGCGCGAGCGTCTCGCCGCGGTGCGACGGGCGCACTTCGTCGGCGTCGAACGGCACGACGAGGTCGCGCTCCTGGTACGTGAGCGAGCGCAGCGATGCGCCGACGCTCGCGATGACGGCCTGGTAGTCACCGGCGCGCAGCGCGTGCTGGGTGCCGGACATGGGGATGCGTGCCATGAGGAGGTTTCCTGTTGGAGGGGTGGATCGCTGAGAGCGGATACCAGTATCCCGCGCAGCGGCCGCAGCCGGGAATCACCGTACTCGACCCGCCTGCGCACGACCGTGGCAGGGTTTAAGGATGCGCATCGCACTCACGGGCTCGAGCGGCAAACTCGGCACGGTCGTCCTCCGCGAGCTGCGGGCGGCGGGCCACGACGTCGTCGGCTTCGACCAGGTCGGCGCCCCCGCGCCGGGGTTCGTGCGGCTCGACCTCACCGACTACGGGCAGGTCATCGACGCGCTGTCGGGCATCAACCGGACGCCCCCGTTCGAGGCGGTCGTGCACCTCGGTGCGATCCCCGCGCCGGGTTGGCGCACCGACGTCGAGACGTTCCACAACAACATGCCCGCGACGTTCAACGTCTTCTGGGCCGCGGTGCGGCTCGGCATCCGCAAGATCGTCTACGCGTCGAGCGAGACGGTGCTCGGACTCCCGTTCGACGTGCCCCCGCCCTACCTCCCTGTCGACGAGGAGTATCCGCCGCGCCCCGAGTCGGTGTATTCGCTCGTCAAGACGCTCGAGGAGCGCATGGCGACCGAGCTGGTGCGGTGGCATCCGGATCTCTCGATCACGGCGTTCCGCATCTCGAACGTGATGGTGCCCGACGACTACGCCGCCTTCCCGGGCTACGACGCCGACCCCGCGCTGCGCAAGTGGAATCTGTGGGCCTACATCGACGCACGCGACGCGGCGCAGGCCGTCGAACGTGCGCTCGAGGTCGCGAAGCCCGGGTTCGAGCCCTACATCATCGCCGCCGCCGACACCGTCATGTCGCGGCCGAACGCCGAGCTCGTCGCGGCGATGTTCCCCGACGTCCCGTTCACGCGCGAGGTGGGCGAGCACGAGACGCTGCTCTCGATCGAGAAGGCGCGTCGCGTGCTCGGCTACGAGCCGCACCACTCGTGGCGGGACCACGTGCGCTGAGGAATCCCCATGCCGGAAGACCCCCGCCTGAAAGCCACCCGCTACCGCCTCGAGCGGGACGCCCGCGCCGCGGGTGAGGAGCCCGAAGAGGAACGGGCGACGGATGCCGCCGCGAGCGCCGCGCCGCGCACGCCCAACGCGCTCGACCGGGCGGCCTACGTCGAGACGGCGATCCAGCAGGCGATCCGGCGGGGCGAGTTCGACGACCTCCCCGGCTACGGCAAGCCCCTCGAGGGGCTCGGCGACCACCACGACCCGGACTGGTGGATCCGCCGCAAGATCCAGAGTGAGAAGCTCACGGGACTCGGCCCGCCCGCGCTCATGCTCCGCGTCGAGCACGCCGAGATGGAGGAGCGCCTCGACGCCCTCACACGCGAGGGAGACGTGCGCGAGTACCTCGAGGACTTCAACCGCCGCGTGATCGAAGCGCGGCGCCAGCTGCTGGGCGGTCCTCCGGTCGTGACGCCGACACGCGACGTCGACGAAGAGGTCGCGGCGTGGCGTGAGCGACGGGAGGCGCGCGCCGCGGCATCCGCCGAGGCCGAGCAAGCCGAGGAGGATGCTCGCCGGCGCCAGCGCTGGTGGCGCCGCGATGCGACCTGAGAGGCCCCTCTCGGGCTCGCGTCCGCTCTTTTGTTTCGCGCCTGTTACAGCACGGAGAGAAAAACCTCATCTCCGGCAGGCTTCTGTCGTGGGAGCGCTACCTTTTCGACTCGAACGCTCTTGTTGCGGTTCACAACATATAGGCGCGGCGTCGGGCTCACTCCGGCGCCGCGCGTCGCTGAACAGGGAGTATCTGTGAGAGTCAGAAGTACGATCCGCACCGCTCTCGCCGGAGTCGCGGTCGCGGCGGTCACCGTCGGAGGGTTCCCCGCCCTCGCGCTGGCGGCCGATCCGGAGCCGACCCAGCACGAGGAGCCGTTCGCGGCGCACGCGCCCGAGGCACCTCAGACGGTCACGCTCATCACCGGCGATCGCGTCACCCTCATGGAGGGGTCCGACGGCGAGCCGCTCGTGTCGTTCGAACCGGCACCCCGCGACGACGGTCACCCCGTGTCGTACTCGACCTTCGGGCGCGGCGACCACCTCTTCGTCCTGCCCTCGGATGTCGCCGGCCTGGTGCCCGAGAAGCTCGACCTGAACCTCTTCGACATCACCGCGCTTCAGCAGCTCGCCGCGGACGGGGCGGACGGTCTGCCGGTCATCGTCGGCACCGGATCCGCCGAGAACGCTCGCACGGATGCCCCCGAGTGGGACGCACTGGGTGTCGAGGCCGACACCGTGCTCGAGTCCATCTCGGCCATCGCCGGCGACGTGGCGTCCGAGGGTGCGCCCGAGCTCGTCGAGGCGGCCGAGGAGTCGGCCGTCGTCGAGAAGGTGTGGCTCGACGCCCCGGTCGTCGTGGAAGACGCGGAGTCGATGCCGCAGATCGGTGCGCCGGCCGCGTGGTCGGCGGGCCTCGACGGGTCGGGTGTGACGGTCGCCGTCCTCGACTCGGGCATCGACACCTCGCACCCCGACCTCGACGACGGCGTGGTCGCCCTCGAGCACGACTTCACCGGCAGCGGCACGCCGATCGACCAGCTGGGTCACGGCACGCACGTGGCCTCGATCATCGCGGGGTCGGGTGAGGCATCCGGCGGGGTCAATCGCGGTGTCGCGCCCGGCGCCCACCTGATGAACGCGCGTGTCCTCAACGCGCAGGGTCAGGGCGAGACCTCCTGGGTCATCGATGCGATGGAGTGGGCGGCGTCCAACGGCGCCGACATCATCAACATGAGCCTCGGCGTCCGCGGCGAGTACACCGACGGGACCGACCCGGGCGCCATGGCCGTGAACTCGATCGCGGAGCGATACGGCACCCTCGTGGTCATCGCGGCGGGCAACGAAGGCTCGTACATGCCCGGCACCGTGACCACCCCCGGCACCGCCGATCGGGCGCTGACCGTCGGCGCGGTGGACGACCACGACGTGCTCGCGCCGTTCTCATCGGTCGGTCCGCGCTTCGGCGACGGCGCGATCAAGCCCGACGTCGTCGCCCCGGGAACCGACATCATCGCCGCGCGCGCCGCGAACACCAACCCGATGTTCCCGGTCGACGAGTACTACACGTCGGAGTCCGGCACCTCGATGGCCGCACCGCACGTCGCGGGCGCCGCAGCGATCCTCAAGTCGGCCCGGCCGTCGCTCTCCGGCGACGCCCTCAAGAAGGTGCTGATGTCTTCGACGCAGGCCGCGGGCAACCCGGTCTTCTGGGAGGGCGCGGGCCGCATCTGGATCCCCGGCGCACTGGCGCAGAGCGTCTACGCGAGCTCGGGCTCGCTGTCGTTCGGCGTGTTCCTGTCGCCGCGCGACACGCAGGAGCCGCGCACACAGACGGTCACTTACACCAACACGACCGACACCGACGCGACGCTCGAGCTCGAAGTGTCTGCGGAGAAGTCCGACGGGTCGCCCGCGCCCGACGGCATGGTGACCCTCGCGGCGGAGTCCGTCACGGTGCCGGCGCTCGGCAGCGCCACCGTCGAGGTGACGGTCGACCCGCAGGCAGGAGACCCGGGTGTGTACTCCGGCGTGCTCACCGCCTCCGGGGCGGGCACACCGCCCGTTCGCACGGTGCTCGGATACACCGTCGAGCAGAACATGTCGGTGCTGCGCATCGACGCGTTCCAGCACGGCGGCGACCGCGCGGGTCTCGGAAGTCAGGGAATGATCTACGGCGTCGACGACCCCGAGTTCAACCAGTGGTTCGGCTTCACCGACGGCGTCGCCGAGGTGCGCGTGCCCCGCGGCCGGTACACGGTGATGGGCCAGCTGCTGGACTCGGCCGGCCCGACCGCGCTGTTCATCGAGGGCTTCACGAGCTTCAGCTACGACGTCGACCTGAGCACCGACCAGGAGATCGTGCTCGAAGCCGACAAGGCGCTCCCCGTCGAGATCTCGACCGAGAAGAAGTCCCGTCCGTGGAGCCTCGACTCGACGATTCTGCGCGAGCTCCCCGACCGTCCGTACCCGGTCTCGACCTCGATCTCGGTGGGGATCAGCATCGTCGACGGCGGACTGGACCTCGACCTCGCCGTGCTCACGGATCACGATCCGGACTACGGCCCGCAGACGGTCCACACCCGGTACATCATGAACCAGCCGCTGCTGGACGCGACGGTGAGCGCGAAAGGCAAGAAGATCGACATCGCTCGGGAGCTGAGCTACGGGATCCTCTCGCCCAAGCACATCGGCAAGCTCTCTGCGCCGCTCGTGCATGCCGGCACGGGCACCCCGGACGAGCTCGCCGCTGCCGGCGTACGCGGCGCCGTCGCGCTCGTCGAGGACCGTCGCGAGATCGACCTGAATCAGCACGCGCAGGACGCGTACGACGCGGGAGCGGTCGCGGTGATCGTGTACGGCGCGACGCCCGGTGCGTTCTTCGAGTCGGTGGACTTCCGCCACCTCAACACGATGAGCGACAAGGTGCTGCCGACCCTCACGCTGCCGCGCGATGTCGGTCTCGAGCTCGTCGAGCTCGCCGAGACCGGCAAGGCCAAGATCGCGGGCGACGGGCGCAAGGACCCCGGGTACCAGTACGCGCTCGGCTACATCCAGGAAGGCGATCCGAAGAGCCTGTCCTATCGCGCGGATGCCAGGAACACGGCGCAGGTCGACCTGGACGTGCGCGGCTTCCTCGATGGCGCCCGCACGATCGAGTACGCCACGATGATCGGCGGCGGCATCTACACCGGGTTCCCGTACCTGTTCACGGGGCCGCTCCCCGACCGCACGGTGTATTACTCGACGCACCCCGACATCACGTTCCACCGGACGGTCAAGCCCGCGGAGTACCTGGGCGTGTATCCGGCGGAGTTCGCAGGTGCACCGCGGACCTACAAGCCCGGCCAGCGCACGACCGAGACGATGCTGGCGCAGGTGCACCACGGCGGTTTCTGGCCGTCGCCGGCGACGCCGCAGGAGGCATCCGTGTTCCGCGACGGCGACGTCCTCGTCGTCGACCTGCCCTATCGGATCGATGACGACGGCCACGCCCAGTCGTGGGGTCCCGACCAGGACACGACGTCGCGGTTCCGGTTCTGGGCCGGCGACACGCTGCTCGTCGACAGCGAGTACGCGAACGGGTCGGGGCTCGTGCCCGCCGACGAGACGGTGTACCGGATGCTGCTGGAGACGTCGCGCGACGTCGAGTGGTGGAACCAGTCCACGGCCGTGTCGAGCGAATGGACCTTCCCCTCGTCGACGACCGACGGTGCGACCGTGCTGCCGCTGCTGCAGATCGACTACGGCGTCGAAGGGCTCGACCCGCTCAACACCGACGACCGCAAGAGCGACCTCAAGCTCACGGTCTCGCACCAGGACGGCTCGACCGGCAGTCGGATCGAGGGCCTGGAGCTGTGGTCGTCGTTCGACGACGGCGCGACGTGGACGCCCGTCCGCGTGAAGAAGCGCAAGGGCGAAGGAGCGGTCTCGGCGACGATCTCGTCTCCGAAGGACGTCTCCTCGGTGTCGCTGCGCGTGAAGGCGTGGGACAGCGCGGGCGCGACGTTCACCGAGACCGTGATCGACGCGATCGCCGTGAAGGACCGCGGCCCCGGCGGCCCCGGCGGACCCGGCGGACCCGGCGCCGGAGGGCCCGGCGGACCCGGTGCCGGAGGGCCCGGCGCACCCGGCGGACCCGGTGACGGCGGACCCGGCCACGGCGGACCCCCGCACGCCGGCTGATCCGGCAGCGGGGACGGCGCTCACGGGACCTGTCGCGCACGCGCGCGGCGGAGTATCGTGAGCGCCGTTCCCGCTCATCCCCACCCGATGAGTACCCGACGAGAACGACGATGCTGTCGACGAATCGGGGAATCGAGATGGCCGAGAAGGATCGCATCGGGGACATCGCGCGCGACCGGGCGACACGGATCGTCCGCACCGACCCGTCAGTGCGCTTCCACGCGGGCTGGCGCTTCCTGCCGGATGAGGAGCGGCTGACGCTGCCGCCATGGCGCGACGCACCGCGCCGACCCGACATCTCCGTCGACGTCGTACGCGGGCGCGACCTCGTCGCGCTGCAGGTCGACTTCTTCGGGGCTCGGCTGGAGACCGACGACAGCGGCGCGCCGCCGTCCGTGCGGCGGAACAGCGCGTCGGGCGCGCACCTGATGGTGGTGATGTTCCCGTACCAGCACGCCCACGAGCAGGCGCAGTACGTCACAGACACCGGCTCGCAGGGAAAGCCGATCTACCCCGACCCGATCGATCCGACCCAGACGACGACCACGCCGCCGAGCCAGCCGGCGGCGACCGTGTCGGACAACGCCCCACCCTCGATGCCCGTCGGCTACCGACCGGCGCGCGCGAGTCGGCTCGTCTTCGCGATCGGCGGGAACGACAGGATCGAGTTCACCCGCGCCGGCATCCTGCGCGCGATGACCGAGCTGACGCCGGTGCTGCATCCGAACGCGGAGCCGCCTGGCAAGAGCGGCACGATCGACGACTCGACCGACGCGCTCACGTTCGTGTGGATCGCACCGAACCTCATCGCGCGGTACACGGCCACGCGGATCCGGCTCGAACGACCGACCGCGGCCGACCGACGCACGCAGCCGCCTCCCGACGCGTCGACGCCGGGTGGAGCGCTCCGCTTCGCGCAGAACCTTCGCGACGTGCATGTCGACTCCGCGCGGCTGTCGCTCGCGGCCGGCGCCTCGCTCGGCGCGCGAGCCGAGATCCCGGGGCCGCTGCGCGACATCCTCGACCGGCCGCCGATCGTCGTGCTCCCCGATCGCGGCACCTACTCGAGCCCGCCGACCGACGAGCAGACCGCGATCGAGGCGCCCTACCGCCTCGTCATCTCCCCGTCGAGCGAGGGCCGGTGGGTGCACGCGGAAGCGCCCGTGGCATCCGATGACACCGCCCGGAACGTCGAGCTGTGGCATAGCCGCCTCGGTCAGGCGACCTCTTCGGGCGCCACGACCGAGCGCAACGACAACGACCGCCGCATCGTCCGCGCGATCTGGACGCGCGACCGCGACGGATTGACGTCGAGCGTGTGGCGCAAGAACGAGGACAGCGACCTCACCCACCCCCTCTCGACGCCGCAGGGCACCGCAGACCAGCCGTTCCGCGGTTCGCTCAACCGCGCCGACCGACACCGAATCGTGCGCCAGACCTCCGAGCGCTGGCCGGGCATCAGGGACGAGCGCTCGGTGCGTCCCGTGCGCGTCGACAAGCTGTGGCTGTCGTCGCTCGGCGCGTACCTCGACCTGCACGGCGCCTGGTACACGAAGGAGTACTCCAACCTGAATCCGGGCATGCCGTCGGTGCTCGCGTGGGACCACATCGCCCCGCTCGGACGCGACCAGTGGGTGCGCGTCGTCTACCCCGGGTACCTCTATCCGCTGGGGCATCCGGCCGCCCTCGTGAAGATCACCGAGCGCCGCGTCACGCAGAACCCCGCCGTCGCGAGCCTGTACCAGATCAAGTTCCTCGTCGTGAGCGAGCCGAGCCGCCCGTACACGGCCCCGGACTGGCCTTTCAAGCGCATCGACGTCCGCCCGACGACGACACCACCGCTGGCCGATCCGGATGCCGTCGCGAACGACCCGTACAGCAGCCAGACGTACTTCTGGCCGCAGCTCGGCGATGGATCGTTCTTCGTGTTCGACCTCGACGTGTGGGACAAGGACGACCGTCCGGGAAGCCTGCGCGCGCCGCTGCTGTGGGTCGCGGAGCACTTCGACAAGCCGAACCAGGTCGACGCGGAGTACGACGGCGACGCGAAGCGGGTCGTCCCCGCGAATGGGCAGCGGTTCGCCTTCACACCGCGGTCCAAGGCCGGCGATTCGATCACCGAGACGCAGGTGCTGCGGTTCCGCGGGCGCGCCGCGCGCGGCGAGTCGACGCCGTTCCTGAGCTCGGCGGACGTCGTGATGGAGGCCGCGCGCCGGCTGTCGAACGTCGGCCCGATCCGCATCGTCTACAACCAGACCTACCTCGCGAACGGACTCGGCGAGAAGGTCGGCGACGCCAACCGAGGGCAGCTGTGGGCGAACGTGCTGCTGCCCGAGGCGAAGACCTCGGCGCAGGCGGCGCTCGACCAGACCGTGTCGCTTCCCTCCGTGTCGTTCGGGACACCGTCGGCGGGAAGCGACCGCGCGGGCGGGTTCGTGACCCCCGACCTGCCGATCCGCGGTCTGTCGACGCTCACGGGCGCCGTCGGCGACCCCGCGAACATGGAGAACCTCCAGTTCGACCCGGAGGAGTTCTTCAAGGGCGCGTTCCCCAAGCTGTTCGGACTCGTCGACCTGTGGGAGCTCATCGAGAACGTCACCGATCTCGCGAACATGCCGAGCCTCGCGAGCGAGGCGATCGAGGCCGTCACGAAGCTCGTCGACGACATCGAGAAGCTGATCCGCACACTGCAGGACGTCATGGCGACGGCGCCGGCGGATGCCGCGAACGCCGCCCAGTCCGCGCTCACGCCCATCGAGGATGTGTTCTCGGCGATCGGCGACCTCCTGAGCCCGACGAACGCCGACCCGGTCGGCACGCGGATCCAGAAGCTCGCGGACGCGTTCGAAGACGTGGCGGATGCCGTCGCGGCGGTGCCGACGACGCATCCGCTCATTCCTCCCGTCGTCCGCACGACGCTCGCCGGTCTCGTATCGGCGATCAACACCGCCGCGCGTGCGACCGACATGATCGGCCAGCTCACGCGGCTGCTCGAGACGCTCGAGCCCGGCCGGCTCGAGGCGTCGTTCCGATACGACTTCCATCCGAAGCTGTTCACGCACTGGCCGAGCGCGGGCTTCACGCTCATCGAGCTGCCGCCCGACGGCTTCACGCTCGCCGTCGAGGGGCGCGTGTCGGGGACGGGCGACGCCGCGGTGCGCGCGATGGCGGAGATCCGCGGGCTCACGCTGCACTTGTTCGGCAAGCCGGGTCAGGGCTCGGCGGCGCCGCTCGTGCGCATCCCGTTCGAGAACATCTCGTTCATCGCGGGCACCGACGGCAAGGCCGAGGTCGACGTCAATCTCGGCGAGCTCACCTTCTTGGGAGTGCTGAGCTTCGTCGAGGTGCTGAAGGACTTCATCCCGCTCGACGGATTCAGCGACCCGCCCTTCCTCGAGGTCGACTCGTCGGGCCTGCAGGCGGGGTTCACGCTGCCGATCCCGAGCGTCTCGGTCGGCGTCTTCAACCTGTCGAACATCTCGCTCGGCGCCGACGTGCAGGTGCCGTTCCTCGGCGAGGCGCTGAGCTTCGGGTTCAACTTCTGCACGCGCGAGCGTCCGTTCAACCTGTCGGTCATGTGCATCGGCGGAGGCGGCTGGTTCCTGTTCCGCCTCAACCCGAAGGGGCTCACTGTGCTCGAGCTCGGGCTCGAGGCAGGCGTCATGCTCGCGGTGGACTTCGGCGTGGCATCCGGCTCGATCTCGGCGACCCTCGGCGTCTACATGCGTCTCGAAGCCGAGAAGGGCCAGCTCACCGGGTACTTCCGCCTACGCGGCGAGGTCGATGTGCTGGGGCTCATCTCGGCCTCGATCGAGCTGTACCTCGAACTCACGTACCACTTCGACTCGGGCAAGATGATCGGCACCGCGCGACTCACGATCGAGATCTCGGTGCTGTTCTTCTCGGGCAGCGTCACGATCGAGTGCACGCGGCAGTTCGCAGGCTCGAAGGGCGATCCGTCGCTCAGAGACCAGCTGCTCGAACCCGACAACACCTCTCCCGCGTGGGACGAGTACTGGCGCGCGTTCGCGCTGGAAGGAGCGTGACGTCATGGTCACGGAGCACTTGATCTCGCTCGCACTCCCCTACTCCGCACGCAAGACCGACGGGTTCCACGTCTCGGTGTTCATCACACCGAAGCTCGCGGGCGACACCGGCTCCGACGCGATCCTGTCGGATTTCGCGGTCTTCCCGCATTGGGCGAACGCCGTGCGCGAGTCCTTGACGGTCGAACTGCGCGACGACACCGGCTCCATACCGTGCACGCCGATCCTCGACCCCGTCGACCCTGCCGTGTGGGACGCGCTGTTCCCCGACACGACTCCCGTGCGTTCGAACAGGGTGCCGCCGCTCGCCGACCGGCGCTGGCGTTCGTTCGACGCGCAGTTCGTGCACGACACGGGCAAGTTCGTGGGCCTGCTGACGTCGGTCACCTCCGCCGTCGACCCGCCCGCACCCGGCTCGCACGCGCTCGGGCAGCTCTTGGTGGCGACGCTCCGCGAGTTCAAGATCCTGACCGGTCGCCAGGGCATCAGCGAGGTCGATGACGAGCGATGGACGGAGATCTTCGACCGTGAGATCGGCGAGACGGGCAGCGACCGCAAGGGCCCGAGGCCGATCCCCTCGACGGGGACGCCGACGGGCATGTACGGCGTGCTCGCGTCGCTGCACGAGGTGCGGCGCTACTACGACCGGCCCGAGTCGAAGACGGACTACAAGGCCGAGCCGGATGCCCCACCCCCCGACCCGCTCAAGCCGAAGGAGCCCGAGTTCCACGAGCGCATCGCCACGGTCGGCGATCACCCGGCGCTGCTGCGCACGCTCGGGCTCGTGATCGACCTCGTCGTCGAGGACGTCAACCGGCTCAAGAAGTCGCAGTGGCTCAGCGCGAAGGTGTCGGTCGAGCGCGACGGCCGCACGGTCGCGTCGGGCGCCCCCCGCGTGCAGTGCGAGGCCGTCGCCGACGGCGCGCTCGTGACCGTGCCCGCGACACCGGAGTGGATCAAGGGCGCGATGGCGCTCGGTGACACCGACCGCTTCGCGGTGCTCGACACGGATGCCGACGGCACCGCCATCAAGACCGAGCAGTACCTCCGCGTGCTGCCGCGCCTCATGCTGCGGCAGGCGAACCGCGAGCCGGTCGACGCCGCGTCGCCGGGACTGCGGTCGCCGGGGTTCACGATCGCACGGAAGGCGCAGGCGAAGATCCTCTTCGACCGGCTCGGACGACAGGAGAAGCTCGAGCAGCAGTTCGGCACGTCCACGCCGCCGCGCGGCGGCGGCATGCTCCTCACGAGCGAGGACGTGGCCCGCGGCATCCGTGTCGAGGTGTTCGACGCGACCGACGGCGAGTGGCGCTCGGTGCACGAGCGCCACACCGTCGCCGAGATCGTGGGCCTCAGCAAGCCGCTCGACCTCGGCGAGGGGCACGGCTTCGCGCAGGGCGCGCCCGCCGAGCAGTCCGTCCCCGTCGGCGAGCCGGTCGAACCGCCGCCGGTCAACGTGCACGAGGCGGTGTTCGGCTGGGAGGGGTGGAGCCTGTCGGTGCCGAAGCCCGGCAAGCGCGTGCGCAGCGAGCTGGTCACCCAGCCCGACGGATCGCAGAAGCTCGAGGAGATCGTCGAGCCGCCGCCGACCGCGGTGCCCGTCGACGCGACGAACCCCATCGGGTTCACTCACACGATCGTGCCGAACTCGCTGCCGCGACTGCGGTACGGGCGCGACTACTCGTTCCGCGCGTGGCTCGTCGACCTCGCGGGCAATGTGCGACCGCCCGCTCCCGCGACATCCGGTCCGTCGGCACCCGGTGACAGCGGGGGCCCGATGACGCCGGGCGGCGCCCAGCCAGGCCGCGGCGTCACCCGCGCGGGAGCCGTCGGACGCCTCGACGCCGCCGCCGTCGCACGGCTGCGCGCGGGCCTCGGACGCGTCGAGGTCCCGGTCGAGCTCCAGGACCGACTGCGCAAGGCCGTCGAGACGAACGTGAAGCGGGACTCCGTGCGGTGGGAGGCCGCGGCGGGACTCGGACGCCTCGGGCCCGTCGCCGAAGTGCTGCGCGACGCCGCGGTGGAGGCCGTCGAAGACCCTCGGCCCGTCGTGCCGGAACGCGCCGCGCCGACCCTCGGACGCAAGGAGCAGGCGGCGCTGCGGTCCGAGATCGCGAACGTGCTCGGCCGGACCGATGTCGGCGCGGCCCTGTCGGGCGACGCCCTCGCGACGGCGACGCCGTCTCGGGCATCCGCGGTCACGCAGGCGATGCGGTCCGCCCTCACCTCGACGAAGGGAGCCGCGTTCGGCGTCACGGCCTCGCTCGACGCCGACACGCTCCTGCCTGCCGTCGCAGGGCAGCTCGGGCGCGCGACGGCGACGCTCACCCCCAGCGGCATCACGGCTGCGGTGGTGCTCGAGGCGCTCAAGACCATCACGGCCCCGCGGCCGTTCCTGAGGTGGGACCCCGTGCCGCCCCCGACGCTCGTGCCGCGCGCCCGTTACAGCGAGGGCGAATCGCAGCGCGTCGTCGTCATCCGCAGCGGCGTGACACAGGACCCCGACACGCTGGATGTCACGGTGACAGACCCCCAGGAATACCGGACGGCGGTGCTCGCGGACAACCCCGATTCGGCGTTCCAGGCGGTGGGGCAGCGCCACCTCGTGCCGCCCAAGGTCGGCCAGCTCCAGGCGGAGCACCACGGGGCATTCGACGCGCTCGTGGGCGACGGGTCGGCCGCGGGGCTCAAGGCGGCCCTCGGCGTCGCGCTCCGCGAGAACGGCGCGCTCACCGACATCGACGTCGCCGACCTCGACAACCCCGGGGCCAGGATCCCCGTGCCGGGCGTCGCGCTCGTGCACGACCCCGGCGTCGACCCGAGCGACATCGTGACGCTGCCGCTCCCACAGGGCGAGTCGCCGCCGGCCGGGCAGTACGTCGTGCACGACGTCGACGACATGATCGTGCCGTACCTGCCGGATCCGCTCGCGCGCGGTGTGTCGCTCGTGTTCCCCGACGCCACCACCAGCCCCGCCCTGCCGCTGCCGTTCGGGATCGAAGGCTTCACCGCCGACTACGAGGTCGACGCGCGGGGCTGGCCGGTGGTGCATCCGTATCGCCTCACGCTGACCGACGGGCCGACGCCGCGAGCCGAGGTCGAGGACCGCGTCATCGACATCGCGCTGCCCGCCGGCACCATCCAGCGGTTCCGGCTCTCGAGCTGCCCGCGCCCCGCCGCGCTCGACGTGCTCGGCATGTGGCGGAGCCTCCCTGCTGTGATCCAGGGGCTCGAGATCGTGCGCGAGGCCGCGCGCGACGGCTACCTGTGGTCGCTCACGCCGAAGGAGAACGTACTCCTCGTGCACGCCGTGCCGCGGCCGGTGCGGGCGCCACGGCCGGTCAACGTCCGCTCCGTCCGCTCCGCGTCCGCCACGTATGCGAGCTTCTTCGGCGGGGTGCACGTGCACGGCCCGAGCACGGAGCAGCTCACGATCGAGGCGTCGTGGTCCGAGCCCGTCGACGACGTGGGCCTCCCGGTCTGGGAGGAGCGCGCGAGCCGCGGCACCGCATGCACGACGCGCGTGTCCGAGAACGAGCGGCTGGGTGTGCTGTTCGCGCAGGACTTCCTGCCCTCCGGCGATCTCGACTGGCCCGCGGATCCGAGCATCCGCATCCACGGCACGCGCCACGAGTTCGGCGACACGAAGCACCGCATGGTCGACTATCGCCTCCGCGCGTCGACGCGGTTCCGCGAGCACTTCCCGCCGTCGCTGCTGACGCCGGCCGACGGGGCGGCGGAGTTCGACGACGGGTCGAGCGTCGTGAGCGAGACGTTGCGGCTGTCGGTGCCGTCCTCGGCGCGTCCCGAGCCGCCGGTCGTGCACTCGGTCGTCCCGCTGTTCCGCTGGTCGCACGATGATCCGGATGCCGCGGCCCCGCCCGCCGACGACGCGGGGACGGTCCATCCCGGACAGCCCATCGCGGAGCGCCACACCCGCCGCGCGGGCGTGCGCATCTACCTCGAGCGCCCGTGGTTCTCGTCGGGCGAGGGCGAGCTGCTCGCCGTGCTGCTGGGCACGTCACCGGCCGCCGGACCGTACACGCTCTACGCGCAGGACCCGATCTGGATCGGCGCGACGTGGGACAACCCGCACCTCTCGCCCCTCACGCTCGTCGACTTCTGGCGCGTCGCCGGGGTCGATGACGTGTGGACCCCCGGCGAGCCCGTCGGCGCCGAGACCGGTCTGCCGCTGCCGACCGCTGCCGGCGACACGAAGACGTACACGGCGTCGGTGCTCGCCTATCGCCCGCAGTACAACCCCGAGCGCAGGCTCTGGTACGTCGACGTCGCGCTCAACCCGGGCGCCGTGTCGTGGCCGTTCCTGCGGCTCGCCGTGGCGCGGTATCAGCCCGAGAGCGTCCCCGGCCTGGAGCTCTCGAGCCCCGTGTCGACGGACTACGTGCAGGTTCCGCCCGAGCGCACAGCCCTGGTGAGCCGGCTCGACGAGCACGAGGTGCGCGTCGTGGTGAGCGGTCCCGTGCCGGTGCGGCATGGACCGGCGCACGACCCGGTCGCCGCCGACCTCGCATCGATCGAGCTGGGCAGGCTCGTCGTCGCGCGACTGCAGAGGGCAGACCCCGGGATGCCGGGCGACCTGGGGTGGATCACCGTCGACACGCGCAGGCTCGTCGTGGCGAACTACCAGCCGGCGGAGCACCTCATCGCATGGGGCACGACCCTCGGTTCGGACGACGAGGAGATCCCGCTGCGACGGCCGGGGCCCGAGGCATCCGGCTGGCGGGTCACGGTCGAGGAATGGGAGAGGTTCCCCGGCGATCCCCTCGCCGACTCCCCGGTCGGCACGGCCGCACCGCCTCCCGTGTGGGAGCAGCGGCTCGTGTTCGCGGACGAGATCTACCTCTGACCGGCACCGCGCTCACGGGATGAGGGCGCCCGCGAGCAGGCCGAGCACCGAAGCGCCGATGCTCGCGACGAGCATGCCGCCTGCGTGCGCGATCGCCGCGAGCCAGCGCCCCTTGCGCAGCAGACCGAGCGCCTCGACCGACGCCGTGCTGAAGGTGGAGTAGCCGCCGAGGAGCCCGACCCCGAGGATCGACCGCACGTCGTCCGCTCCGAAGTGCGCCGACGCGGACGCCGTCACGAGACCCAGCGCGAAGCACGCCGTCGCGTTGACGACGATCGTCCCGAGCGGCACCGACGTGCGATTCACACGCCCCACACCGGTGTCGACGAGGAACCGCAGCGCCCCGCCCAGACCGCCCGCGAGCGCCGTCAGCACGAGGATCATGCGGCGCCCTCCCCCTCTGGTTCACGACGACCGAAGACGGATGCCGCGACCCCCGCGCCGATCGCCGCGGCGACGACGCCCAGCACGACGCTCGCGAGCGTGTACACGAGCGCCATCGACACGGCGCCCGCGGTCGCGAGCCGGTCGATCTCGACGACGAACGTGCTGTAGGTCGTGAAGCCCCCGACCACGCCCGTGCCCACGCCGAGGCGCAGCATCCGCCGTCTCCCGGTATCGGGACCGCGCAGCGCCAGTGCCTCGATGAGCGCGCCCAGCGCGAGGCTCCCGAGGATGTTGATCGCGAACGTCGCCCACGGCCACTCCCCCGGCGCGTGCGGGAACACGAGCTCGATCGAGGCCCGGAGGAGCGTGCCGACCGTCGCGCCGACGGCGACGAGAAGAGCCAGACCGACGAAGCGCACAGCACCACTCTGCCGCATCACACGCGTGAGACGACGGTAGGCGAATCGCGGACGAGCGCCTACATTTGGCTCAGGACGGTCGCCCGTGCCGTCGAGAAAGAGTCGCGCGATGCCCTTCCGAAGCAAGGAGACCCTCGAGGAGTGGCTGGGCGAGTTCCGCTCGCTGGGGTACACGATCGCCGGCTCGGTCAAGGTCATGCAGCAGGACGGCGAGGACGGGGCGAACACCGGCCTCGTCGGGATGCAGCTCGCGAACGCGTCGACGTCGATCTACGTGCACCCCGACGCTCCGTACTCCCCGCGATGGGTGGTCACGATGGAGCCGCGCGACGAGTCGATCAGTCTGGACGCGGCGGCGGTGATGGAGCTGTCGAACGAGCTCCAGGTCCTGTCCGCGCTCTGCACGTTCCTCCAGGCGAAGTCGGCCTCGTTCGTCGGCACCGACGCGCCCTGAAGCATCGGCTCGAGTCCGCGGGACTCAGGCGACCCGACTGCCGTTCGTCGACGCGGTCCACGACTCGAGCAGCTCCGCGAAGCGCGCCGCCTCCTCTTCGTCGCCGGCCGAGACGACGTCGTCGAACGCGGTGTCGAACCGCGTCAGGCCCGCCCAGGGCTCCTCGGCGAGGTCTACGGTCACGCTGATGCGGTTCACGCGCCGATCGTGGGGGTCGAGGTCGCGACGCACGATGCCCCGTTCGACGAGACGGTCGATGAGCGCGGTGACTCCCGGCGACGTGATCCCGAGGTGATCGCGGAGTTGCGACGGACGGATGCCGGGATTCGCCGCGATGTGCAGGAGCGCCTTCGCGTCGCCCTCGCCGATGCCCAGCTCGCGGCGCGCGCGCGAGAGCGCGTCGGAACGCGCCTGCACGTAGGCGAGCAGGGCCGCGCGCACCTTCGATCGGCTCGTTCGTCCGGTTGTCACGGATAACTCCTCGGCTTGGTATCTCGATCAGTGTAGCGGTTGAAGTTAATTCAGTGAAGATTTAGCTCATTTACCTAGATGAGTGAAATACCTGCTAGTGTGAGAGGTCCTGGACGAGTTCGACGCACACGGCGTCGCCCCATCGCATTCAGGCCGATCAAGGAGTGAACATGGGGCACCTGTACTACGGCAGCACGAGCGAGCCGATCGAGATTCCCGACAGTCTTCTGGCCCACCTCAAGGTGGTCATCACGACCAAGCTGCGCCGCGGCGAGAGCTTCACCCTCGCATGGCGCCACGAGGGCACCGGCCAGCCCGGCCGATCCGCCATCTGGCTGCAGCCCTCCATCCCGCTGCGCTTCGTGTTCGATACGCCCGACCCCGAGCAGCTTCGAGCTTCGGCCCTGCAGGACTTCGTCAACCAGGCCAACTCCTCTGGGGGACTCAACGTCGACGTCGACTCGTGGGTCGAGGAGGCGGGACTGGTCCGCATCTCCTGATCCCGCGCGGATCCATGAGGATTTCGCCGATTCGGCCCCTCATGTCCTCCGGGCGACCTAATCTCTGGTCATGACGTCGCCTTCCGCGATCACCACGACCGGACAGCTGCGCGAGTCAGGGCACACGTTCCGCCCGTTGCGCGAGGAGCTGCGCGAGAACCTGCTCGCCGCGCTCGCCGAGGGGCGGGATCCGTGGCCGGGCATCCACGGCTTCGACGCGACGGTCATCCCGCAGCTCGAACGCGCGATCCTCGCCGGGCACGACATCGTGCTCCTCGGCGAACGCGGTCAGGGCAAGACGCGCCTGTTGCGCAGCCTCGTGGGGCTCCTGGACGAGTGGTCGCCCGTCATCGAGGGCTCGGAGCTCGGCGAGCATCCGTTCCACCCCATCACACCCGTCTCGATCCGCCGGGCCGCCGAGCTCGGCGATGACCTGCCGGTCGCCTGGAAGCATCGCTCGGAGCGCTACGCGGAGAAGCTCGCGACTCCTGACACGTCCGTCGCCGACCTGATCGGCGACATCGATCCGATCAAGGTCGCCGAAGGGCGATCGCTCGGCGATCCCGAGACGATCCACTACGGCCTCGTGCCGCGCAGCCACCGCGGCATCGTCGCGATCAACGAGCTGCCCGACCTCGCCGAGCGCATCCAGGTGTCGCTGCTGAACGTCATGGAGGAGCGCGACATCCAGATCCGCGGGTACCTCCTGCGCCTCGACCTCGACGTGCTCGTCGTCGCGACGGCGAACCCCGAGGACTACACGAACCGCGGACGCATCATCACGCCGCTGCAGGACCGCTTCGGCGCCGAGATCCGCACGCACTACCCGCTCACGATCGCCGAGGAGATCGCGGTCATCCGGCAGGAGGCCGACCTCGTCGCCGAGGTGCCCGAGTACCTGCTCGAGGTGCTTGCCCGCTTCACGCGCAACCTGCGCGAATCCGAGGCCGTCGACCAGCGTGCCGGTGTTTCGGCGCGCTTCGCGATCGCCGGCGCCGAGACGATCGCCGCGGCCGCGCTGCACCGCGCGACCCGGCAACGCGAAGAGGTCGCGGTCGCGCGCCCGGTCGACCTCGAGACCGCGGTCGACGTGCTCGGCGGCAAGATCGAGTTCGAGACCGGTGAGGAGGGTCGCGAGCACGCGATCCTCGAGCATCTTCTGCGCACCGCGATCGCCGACACCGCCCGCTCGTACTTCCGCGGTCTCGACTCGACCGTGCTCGTCGAGGCGCTGCGCGAGGGCGTCACAGTCATGACCGGTGAGCAGGTCTCGGCGGCGGACGTGCTCGCAGCGATGCCCGTGCTCGGCGAATCCGACCTGTACGACGAAGCCGCGCGACGCCTCGGTGCGAACACCCCGAGCGAACGCGCCGGCGCGATGGAGCTGCTGCTCGAGTCGCTCTACCTCGAGCGTCGCATCGGCAAGGACACCGTCGCAGGAGAGACCGTGTATGGATGACCGGATGCCGCGCACCGCGCCCCTCGGAAGGCTCCGCTGATGGTGCGGAGCTTCCACCGCGTGCCCGCGCACACCGCGCGCTACGGGCGCTATACGGGTGGCGATCCGCTCGCCCCGCCGGTGCGCGTGCGGGAGGCGCTGGAGGCGATCGGCCAAGACGTCATGTCGGGCACATCGGTCGAGCGCGCGGTGCGCGAGTACCTGCGACGCGGAAGCCGCGACCAGCAGGGGCTCGACGACCTCGCGCGGCGCGTGCGCGAGCGGCGCGCCGAGCTCGTGCGCAGGCACCGGCTCGACGGCACACTCGACGAGGTCCGCGAGCTGCTGGACCGCGCGGTGCTCGAGGAGCGCAAGCACCTCGTGAAGGACGTGGATCTCGATGACGAGGTGCGGGCGTTCTCCGAGATGAGACTCGAGAACCTGCCCGCGAGCACGGCGGCGGCCGTGACCGAGCTCGCCGATTACGAGTGGCAGAGCCCGAGCGCCCGGGCGGACTACGACCGCATCCGCGATCTTCTCGGCCGTGAGCTGCTGGACCAGCGGTTCGCCGGGCTCAAGAACGCGCTGGAGAACGCGACGGATGCCGACCGGCAGGCGATCCGCGACATGCTCAACGACCTCAACGACCTGCTCGAGAAGCGGCGTCTCGGCGAGGACACGCAGGAGGACTTCGACGAGTTCATGCGCAAACACGGGGACCGGTTCCCGGAGCATCCGAAGAACCTCGACGAACTGCTCGACGCGCTCGCCGAGCGTTCGGCGGCGGCGCAGCGCATGCTCAACTCGATGACGCCGGAGCAGCGTGAGGAACTGATCGACCTCTCGCAGCAGGCGTTCGGCTCACCCGACCTCATGCGCTCGCTCGCGCGCCTCGACGACAACCTGCGCTCCCTGCGGCCGAGTGAGGACTGGACGGGCTCGGCGTCGTTCTCGGGCGAGGAGCCCGTCGGGCTCGGGGAGGCGACGGGCCTCATGCAGGACCTGTCGGACCTCGACTCGCTCACCGATCAGCTCTCCCAGGCGTACCCCGGCGCGCGTATGGACGACATCGACCTCGACGCGCTCGAGCGCCTCTTCGGCGAGGACGCGGCGGTCGACGCCCGCACGCTCCGCGACCTCGAGCAGGAGCTGACAGACACCGGCATGGTGCAGCGCGCGTCGGACGGGTCGCTCCGGCTCACGCCGCGCGCGATGCGCCAGCTCGGGCGCGCGCTGCTGCGCGATGTCGCGACGCGCAGCACCGGCCGCACAGGACGCCGCGAGACCCGGCACGCGGGAGCGGCCGGCGACCGCACGGGGGCGACACGCGAGTGGGCGTTCGGCGACACCGAGCCGTGGGACATCCCCCGCACGATCTCGAACGCGGTGCTGCGGACCGTGGCCGACGGCGGCGACCCGTCGGGCGGAGTCCGGCTCGACACGAGCGACGTCGAGGTCGTCGAGACCGAGCAGCGCACACAGGCGGCGGTCGCGCTGCTCGTCGACACATCGTTCTCCATGGCGATGGACGGCCGCTGGGTGCCCATGAAGCGCACCGCGCTCGCGCTCCACCACCTCATCTCGACGCGGTTCCGCGGCGACACGCTCCAGCTCATCTCGTTCGCGCGATACGCGGAGGTCATCGACATCGAGCAGCTGACCGCGAAGGACGCGGTGTGGGACAAGGGCACGAACCTGCACCATGCCCTGATGCTCGCCGGGCGCCATTTCCGCAAGCATCCGCTCGCGCAGCCGGTCCTGCTCATCGTGACGGACGGCGAGCCGACCTCTCATCTCGACCAGGACGGGAGCACGCACTTCGCCTACCCGCCGTCGGCCCGCACGGTCGCCGCGACCGTCCGTGAGCTCGACACGGTGCAGCGCCTCGGTGCGCAGACGACGTTCTTCCGTCTCGGCGACGATCCCGGTCTGGCACGCTTCATCGACGCGCTCGCGCGGCGCGCGGGCGGCCAGGTGGTCGCGCCCGAGCTCGACGACCTCGGTCGGGCGGTCGTCGACAGTTACCTCGGCTCACGGCACACCGGCCGAGGCACGCCGGAGGAGTTCGGCGACATGCTGCGCGGCCGCTCGTGGTGGTGGTGACCGCGGCCGGTCAGGGGCGGTGGGAGGCCGACCGCTCGTTCCCGCGCTTGTAGTTGCCGGTGACCCGCGCCATCACGAGCTGAGGATCGACGCGCTCCACGTCGTCGAGGAACTTCGCGGCAACCGACCTCCGCAGCGTCGTCGCGAGACGGCCGTGGTGGCGTATCTCGACGGTGTCGCCGCGCACCGTGTACTCGAAGCCCTCCGGTCCACCGCCCATGGTTCGAGGGTATGCCAGACGGAATCCGCGCGACCGCGCTAGTGTGCGTGACAGGAGCGAACATGGGCGCAGCAATCGGAGAGATCCTTCCCCTCGCACTCGGCGTCGCGATCAGCCCCATCCCGATCATCGCCGCGATCCTCATGCTGCTCTCGCCGAGGGCGCGCGTGACGAGTGTCGGCTTCCTGCTGGGCTGGGTCCTCGGCATCGTGGTCGCCGTCACCGTCTTCACGCTCCTGTCGTCGATACTCCCGGAGCAGGACTCGGATGCCTCGAACCCGGCAAAGGGAACGATCCAGCTCATCCTGGGCGCCCTCCTCCTGCTTCTCGCGGTCGGGCAATGGCGCAAGAGGCCGCGGCGGGGCGTGGAGCCGGCGATGCCGAAGTGGATGCAGGCGATCGACAAGATGACGTTCCCCGTCGCGTTCGGGCTCGGATTCGTGCTGTCCGCGGTGAACCCGAAGAACCTCCTGATGGGCGCGGGCGCCGGCGTCGACATCGGCTCGGCCGGCCTCGCCGTCGGCGAGATCGTCCTCGTGATCGCGGTGTTCACCGTGATCGCCGCCTCGACCGTGCTCGTGCCTGTGGTCGGGTACCTCGTCGCAGCGTCGAAGCTGCGCGACCCCCTCGATGCCCTTCGCGGCTGGCTCGAGAAGGAGAACGCGGTCATCATGGCCGTCCTGCTGCTCGTCATCGGCGTGAGCCTCATCGGCAAGGGCATCGCCGGCTTCTGACGATCGCTCGCACGCGGGCGCGGCGCATCCGCTGATTCCGCGCGCTCGCGCGCGCCGTGACCACCCGGAATAGATGCTCTTGTCCGTGTGTTCTGCATGCAATATATTGCCCGCAGGTGAGGCTAGCTCGCCGGACCAGCCCGCTTGTTCACCATCACCCCACCAAATCGGAAGAGAGAAGAACAATGAGCAACGACCAGGGCATCAAGAACGTCGTGCTGGTTCACGGCGCTTTCGCCGACGGCTCCGGATGGCGTCGCGTCTACGACAACCTCACCGGCCGCGGCTACCGGGTCTCGATCGTCCAGAACCCGCTCACCTCGCTCGAGGACGACATCGCAGCGACCCAGCGCGTGCTCGACCTGCAGGACGGCCCGACCATCCTCGTCGGCCACTCGTGGGGCGGTACGGTCATCACCGAGGCCGGCACGCACCCCGAGGTCGCCGGCCTCGTCTACGTTTCGGCGCTCGCGCCCGACGAGGGCCAGACGACTGCGCAGCAGTACGAGGGCTTCGCCCCGACGCCGAACTTCCCGATCCACACCGTCGAGGACGGCTTCGGGTTCCTCAACGTGGAGAAGTTCAAGATCGGCTTCGCCGCCGACCTGAGCGATGCGGATGCCGCGTTCCTTCGCGACTCGCAGGTGCCGATCGACATGTCGGTGTTCGCCACGCCCGTGAAGGCTGCCGCGTGGCGGACGAAGCCGAGTTGGGCGATCATCGCCGGCGAGGACCAGTCGTTCGACCAGGCGATGCTGCTGCACATGGCGAACCGCGCCGGCGCCGAGATCACGGTGGTGCCCGGCGCGAGCCACGCGCTCTACATCTCGCACTCCGACGAGGTCGCCGATGTGATCGTCAAGGCCGCGGAGCACGCCCTCGTTGGCGTCGGCTGACGCACCGCCTCACGCCCAGTGCACGGCTTCTCGCCGAACGCACGCCCTGCCGACGGGAGTTGCCCGTTCACTCGACGAGAAGTCGTGCACTCGCGGCTGGGCCCGGCGGGCAGGGGCTCAATCGGAGCCGGGGTCGCCCACCGGAAGACTGTGCCACGTGTGGAACGCGAGCCGGGAGGCGCCCTCTGCATCGCCGGCCGCGCACAGGTCGATGAGCTGGGCGTGACGTTCCGCGGACGCGAATCGATCGATCGACAGGAAGCGGAGCGTCTCCGCTCGGCGGACCACGGGCGTGTACTGCTCCAGCACGGAGACGATCGCCGGGTTCTCGGCTGCGACGACGAGCACATCGTGGAAGGCGTCATCCGCCGCCAGGGCGGCCTCCGCGTCTTCCGCCTCGATGGCCGTGGTGAAGCGGTCGTTCGCATCGCGCATCGCCTGAAGCTGCTCCTCCGTGAGCCGCGGCACGCCGAGCCTGGCGGCGAGCGCTTGCATCGCTGCGACGACGTCGCGCGCGTTGCGCACGGACTCCTCGTCCACCACGGCGACGGTGGTGGAGCGGCCCGGTCGGGCGACGACCAGCCCGCTCTCGCTCAGACGCAGGAGCGCTTCGCGCACCGGGGTCCGGCTGACTCCGAGCCACTGGGCGAGCTCGCCGTCGCGAAGGCTCTCCCCCGGCGCAAGCGTGCCGTCGACGATCGCGTCGCGCAGCTGGCGGTACACGTCGTCCCGCAGCAGCGTGCGGCCTTTCATCGGAGAGGACGAAGGGATCGGCATGCAATGTATTGCATGCCGATCCCGTGCGCTCGTCAAGCCGCCACGCCCGGACCTGCTCTCACAGCGTGGGACCATCGGTGCCCGCGCATCCGGGCGACGTAATATATTGCGTACTGCACGCAGTCTAGAGACGAGGCGACCATGCCGCTGGCCGACTTCCCCCGCTATCCGCTCACGTTCGGGCCGAGTCCCGTCCATCCTCTCCGACGCCTCAGCGAGCACCTCGGCGGCGCGCAGATCTGGGCGAAGCGCGAGGACGTCAACTCCGGACTGGCGTTCGGCGGCAACAAGACCCGCAAGCTCGAGTACATCGTCCCGGACGTGCTCGCCCACGGGGCGGACACGCTCGTCTCGATCGGCGGGTATCAGTCGAACCACACCCGGCAGGTGGCGGCGGTCGCGGCGCACTTGGGACTTTCGGCGGTGCTCGTGCAGGAGAGATGGGTCGACTGGCCCGACAGCGTCAACGACCGGGTCGGCAACATCCTGCTGAGCCGCATCATGGGGGCCGACGTGCGACTCGACTCCGCCGGTTTCGGGATCGGGTTCAAGGAGTCGTGGAAGCAGGCGATCGCGAGCGTCGAGGAGCGCGGCGGCAAGCCGTACGCGATCCCGGCCGGCGCCTCCGACCATCCGCTGGGCGGGCTCGGCTTCGCGAACTGGGCCTACGAGGTGCAGAAGCAGGAGCAGGACCTCGGGGTGTTCTTCGACCACATCATCGTGTGCTCCGTCACGGGCTCCACCCACGCGGGCATGATCGCGGGGTTCGCTGCGCTCGCGGATGCGGGCGGCCGCCCACGCCGAGTGATCGGAATCGACGCGAGCGCCAAGATCGACGAGACGCGCAACCAGGTCACGCGCATCGCGCGGGCCACCGCGGCGCTGATCGGCGTCGACCGGCCGCTGCGCGACGACGAGATCGTGCTCCGCGCCGAGTGGGCCGGCGACCGCTACGGCATCCCCGTCGAGTCGACGATCGACGCCATCCGGCTCACGGGCCGACTCGAGGGGGTGATCCTCGACCCCGTGTACGAGGGGAAGTCGATGGCGGGGCTCATCGAGCTCGTCACGAACGGCGAGATCCCGCGCGACAGCACCGTGCTCTTCGCGCACCTCGGCGGACAGCCCGCGCTCAACGCGTACAGCGCGCTGTTCACGCACGCGTGACCGGAGGCGCGGCCGGCGTCAGTCGTGCAGGTCGGGGTGCGCAGCGATGTCGACCCCGTGGTTGTCGGGCGACGCGAGCGACCACCACAGCGGCGCGCGCGAGTCGTCCACGAGCCGGCCCCCGGCGGCGAGCGCAGCGGCGACTCGCGCTTGCGCCTGATCGGCGGGCACGTACACGTCGAAGTGCGTGCGGCCCCTGCCCGGGACATCGCCGGAGATCGGGTTGAAAGCGAGCTGCGGTCCGCAGCGCAGCGGGTCGACGGCATCCGTGTCGCCGAAGTCCTCGTATCCCAGCGCGGCGACGAAGAACGGCCGGGCGTCGGTCTGCGAATGCTGGGCGACGTAGATGCCCACCGACTGAACCCGCGAGGGATCGGCCGTCAGCCCCAGTTCGGCGGCAGCCGCCGAGACCGCCGCCGCGAACTTCGGTGCCGCCGCAGGGAGGCCTTCGGGATCGCGGTACGGCACGCGCACCACGACCCCCTCGGGGCGGAGGTCGACGTCGGCGAGGATGCTGAACCGCTCCGCGGCGTCGACGATCGCGGGGACCAGTCGCGCGGCATCCGCCAAGGAACTCGCCCTGTACATGACCTGCGGGCCGGTTCCTGTGCCGCGCCAGTCCGACACCTCTGGTGCCGTGTGGAACTCGGCCGCCGTGATCAGTCCGGACCGGCTCGCTGACTCGCCCATGGGAGCTCCTTCGCTCGATGCCGCCCGACCCTACTCGGGGGCGCCGACACGCGTCAGCCCGCGAGCCCCGGCCAGATGTGCGGCATCGCCGTGAGGATCTGCTCGACGCAGATCGAGAGCAGGATGAGACCGAACAGCTTCTGGAAGATCTCCATGCCCGCAGGGCCCAGCGCCTTCGCGAGGTACGGGGCGAAGAAGAAGATGACGGCGGTCGCGATCGCCGAGACCGCGATGATGAGGATGCCCCACAGGTAGTCCACGAGGCCCGGGTTGTCTTTGCCGAACGCGATGACGAGCGCGATCGCGCCCGGACCCGCGACGACCGGCATGGCCAGCGGCACGATCGCGGGCGAACCCTGGTTCTGCGTCGGGAGGATCGAACCCGTCTTCGTGAGCATCGCCCACGCGATCGTGGCGACGAAGAGGAATCCGGCGATCTTCAATGACGCGACGCTGATCCCGAAGAACTGCAGGATCACCGCGCCGAGGATGAGCGACAGCGTGAGGACCGCGAAGACGCCGAGACCCGTGACGAGGGCGATGCGGCGCTGCTTGGCCGGCTCCATGTTCGCGGTGACGCTGAGGAACACGGGGATCGTCCCGATCGGGTTGCAGATCGTGAACAGCGCGACGCCGGCGGTGATGAGTGTCGTCTCGTCCATTACCCCTGCCCGTCTCGACGGTCACAGCCCCAGCGTGGAACGCCTCGGCACCCTTGCCGGATGCATATTCTCATGATCTGCGCCACGTTCGTGTGAACGGGTGCGGTTCGGATGGCACTGGCGGCGCCTGCCGCGGCCGGTCAACCGGCGCCCGCCGCCATAATGGCAACGTGCAGCAGCGCCTCGGGCGTGTGACCGCGACCGATGGAACCGAGATCGCGTACTCCTCGGTGGGCGAAGGGCGCCCGGTGGTGTACGTCAGCGGATGGCTCAGTCACCTCGAACTGAGCTGGGCGCTGCCCGAAGAGCGCGCGTTCTACGAGAGCATCGCGGACGGATGCCGGCTCGTGAGGTACGACCGGGCCGGATGCGGGCTGTCACCGGCATCCGGGCGACCGCCGTCGCTCGAGTACGAGCTCGAGCAGCTGTCCGCCGTCGCGAGCACGCTCGGCACGGACCGGTTCGACGTGATCGGCTCCTCGATGGGCGCGCTCGTCGCGGCGGCGTGGGCGGCGGAGCATCCGGAGTCGGTCCGTCGTCTCGTGCTCTACGGCGGCTGGGTGTCGGGACCGGACATCGCAGAGCCGGATGTGCGCGCGCACCTGCTCGGGCTCGTCGAGTCGCACTGGGGTCTCGGGTCGGACGTGCTCACCGACATCTTCGCTCCGGACGCGACCGCCGTGATGCGGCGGCAGGTCGCGCGCTACCAACGCGCGTCCTCGACCGCCGAGACAGCACGCTCCCTGCTCGCGATGAGCTATGACCTCGACGTGGGCGACCAGCTTCCGCGGGTCGAGGCGAAGACGCTCGTGCTGCACCGCGCGGAGGATCGGGCGGCGCCCGTCGCGCAGGCGGAGGCGCTGGCCGCCGGCATCCGGGATGCGGAGCTTCGTGTCGTGCCGGGCCGCTCCCATCTCCCGTTCGCGGGCGACGTGCACAGCCTCGTGGTGCCGATCCGGCGCCACCTCGGCCTGCGCACGCTGCGTCGCGGACCGCGCGCCCTGACCCCGCGACAGAACGAGGTCGCCGCTCTCGTGAGCGAGGGGTGCACCAACCGCGAGATCGCGACGCGGCTGGGCATCGACGAGCGGTCGGCCGAGGGCCATGTCGAGCGCATCCGGATGCGCCTCGGCTTCTCGTCGCGGGCGCAGATCGCCGCGTGGTACGCCGCCCAGGGCGCCGCGCCGTCACCGCCGAAGTGAGGTAGTTCCACGCCTGTTCCGGCGGCCGGAGCCGAGCACGCTGGTGTCGACACCACACAGAGGAGTCGACATGACCGACATCACCACCCCTCGACCGTTCGGAGTGGACTTCGAACGGCACTCCCTGCGCGGGCGCTTCAACGCCGCCTTCTTCCGGCTCATGGGCCCGTACATCGAGTGGACCCTGCGTCGTCGCAAGCAGCGGATCTTCGCGCACCTCCCCCGCGAGGTCGTCGAGATCGGCCCGGGCGTCGGCGCGAACCTCCGCTACCTCTCGCCGGGAACGAACCTCATCGCCATCGAGCCCAACCCCTCGATGCACGAGCCGCTGCAAGAGGCGGCGCGCCGTCGCGGCGTCGAACTCGACCTGCGCACCCGCAGAGCCGAGGTCACCGGTCTGCCTGACAACAGCGCGGACTGCGTGATCTCATCGCTCGCGCTGTGCTCGGTGCAGGACCCCGCGGCCGTCCTCGCCGAGGTGCGGCGCGTGTTGCATCCGGGCGGCACCTTCCGGTTCCTCGAGCACGTCGCCGCACCCGAGGGAACGGTGACGCGGTGGGCTCAGCGGATGCTCCGCCGCCCCTGGGCCTGGACGTTCGAGGGCTGCTCGTGCGAGCGCGACCTCGAGGCCGTGATCCGCGATGCGGGATTCGAGAACGTCTGGGCCGAGCCGTATCGCGTGCACTCCCCCTTCCTGCCGTTCAACACGCAGATCGTGGGTATGGCGTGGGCGTGAAGGAGGGCCGCATCAGCGGCCCTGCTCCATCGCGCGGAGAGCGGGTCGGGACTGACCGCCCAACGGCGCGAGTCGGTCTTCGTAGAACAGGTGCGACGCGCGGGCCCGCACGCGGTTGACGAGAGGCACACGTCCGTCGCTGTTCGGCCGGGCGATGAACGGCTCGATCGGAGCGGGCCCGACCAGGCGGCCGCGCTCTTGCGCGTCCAACTCGCGGTGGACCTCGACGTATCCCCCGCCGGGCATCCGAACGATGCGCCCGGTCTCGTAACCATGCAGCACGGTCTCGCGGTCCTTCTTCTGCAGCGCGACGCACACGCGACGCGTGAGGTCGAACGCGATGATCGGACCCAGGACGACGAGCACCTGGAACGCGGTGATCACGCCCTCCAGCGAGAAGTTCAGCTGTGCCGCGATGACATCGGCGCCACCGGCACCCCAGAGCGCCCCGAAGAAGACGATTCCCGCGACCCCGATGCCCGTGCGGATCGGGACGTTGCGCGGCCGGTCGAGGACGTCCTGGGCACGGGAGTCACCGCTCACCCACTCCTCGATGAACGGGTACACCGCGACGAGCATCAGGAACGCGCCGACGACGAGCAGCGGCACGATGACGGCGAGCGTCCACGTGCGGCCGAGCAACTCGAATTCCCACCCAGGCGGGACGAGCCGCAGAGCTCCGTCGAGGAATCCGGTGTACCAATCCGGTTGGCTGCCGGCGGATGCGTCGCCCGGCGACGCGGGACCGTACAGCCAGACCGGCGCGATCGTCACGGTACCGCCGATGAGGAAGAGGAGGGCCGTCGCCGCGGCGAACAGCCCGCCGGCGCGGACGGCGAAGTTCGGCCAGGCCGGCACGGTGCGCGCTTCTCCGGGGAACCGTGCCGGTTCACGGCCGTACGCGTCCCACCAGCGCCAGACGAGGAGCACGACCAGCAGCACGCCGGAAGCGAGGTGGAGCGGATACAGGTTCTCGATGATCTGACCCGGGAACCCACCTCCGAACAGCAGACGCGACAGCCAGGTGCCGACCACGGGGATGCCGAGCATGATGCCCTCGACGATCCGCAGACCGGTTCCGGAGAGCATGTCGTCCGGCAGCGCGTAGCCGCTCCATCCGCCCAAGAGCGCGGCGACCAGGAGCCCGAAGAGCAGCAGCCACGAAAGCCGCCGCGGCCGCCGGAACGCACCGGTGAAGAACGCGACCACCATCTGCAGCATGATCGCCGCCGGCAGCAGCAGGGCGGCCCAATGGTGCGCCTGGCGCAGCAGAATTCCTCCGGGCATCTCGAGCGAGATGTAGAGCGTCGACTCGAGCGCCTTCGACATCTCCGCACCCGCCAGCGGCACGTAAGGGCCGTGGTATGCCACGGTCTCACTCGACGGCGCGTACGCGAACATCAGGATGGCGCCGGTCACGAACAGCACGAAGACACACGCGAGCGCGATGACACCGAACATGTTCGTCCAGTGCAGCGGCACGCGGCGTGCGGCGAGCTTCGCACGAAGCATCCGCAATCCCCGACCCGGCGCCGAATGGGTGATCACGCGCTCGAGACGGTCGGTGATGGAATGGTGTCTCTTCCGGTCGAGAATCGTTGGCATCGTTCTGCCTCCTGCCCTCACCTGTAAGACACCGCTCGGCGGCGATCTGTGACAAGTGACAGGCGGAGGCGCCGCCGGTGATCGCTACGCGGGTTCCTCGCGCGCGAGGGCCCACTCGTGCCGATCGAGACGGAAGCGCACGTAGAAGATGAGGCAGAAGATCAGCACGCCCATCGCCATCCACGGTCCGACGGTCCGCATGATCACGAACTCGGATGCCGACGCGACCGTGAGGTGCCAGCCCTCCCACGCGACGATCCCGAGCTCGACGACGGCCCATGCGAGCGTGACGTGGGCGGCGACCCGTCGGTAGACGGGGTGGTCGGGAGTCAGCCGGCGGTAGGGCGTCACGAGAGGGATCAGGTACGAGGCGACCGGCGTGCGCGTGAAGGCCGTCACTCCGACGGCGATCGCGGTGAGGGCGCTGAGTGCCACGCCTGCGCCGAAGTACACGACGTGCGACTGCGTGAGGATGCCGGCGACCGCCTTGAGCACGACGTAGGCGAGGGCGAGCGGCAGGAGGAGCCCGATCCGGCGGCCCCCGATCCGCCGCACGACGATGAGCACGACCGTGAGGGCGCTGGCGGCGATCATCGCCGGCACGAGCCCGAGCCACGCGTCGACGATCAGGAACGCCGCGGTGGGCAGGAGCGACATCAGCGCCGGCACGAGCCCGGGGCGGCGGAGCGCGGTGGCTGAAGGGGACATGCCTCGAGTCTCGTGACGCGACGCCCGCGCCGGATCCACCGATCGGTGTACGCCCGGTCGTACATTCGGTCGGGTCGCGACGATGAGACGGATGCCGCGCCGGTCGCCCTACGCCGCGGACTCGAGCCGGCGTCTGCGGTACTTCTCCGCGGTGAGGCGGTTCGTGCGGCGGTAGCGGGCGATCTTCTCGTACCGAAGTGTGCGCTCCACGTCGATCGTGACGAGCATGTCCGGCTCGTAGCCGATTCGCTGCCCGGTGTGCTGGAGCGCGAAGGTCACGTCGAGGTCCTCGCTGATGACGTGGTCTCCGACCGTCACGACGTCTCGGATGGCCTCCCACGCCTCGCGCCGCAGGGCCATGTTGTGGCCGTAGAGAACCGGGCCGCCGCCGATGAGCACTTCATGTGCCGCCTTCACCAGACCGTAGGCCGTGCGACCGACGACGCGGTCGCCCGACGAGAGCCGGGTGAAGCCCGCCGGGCCGGTGAGGGCGGCCAGCCCGGCATCCGCCTCGAACGCCTTGCGTATGGCAGCCGCCCAACCGGCTGTGACGATCGTGTCAGCGTCGATGCGCGCGATGACATCGCCCGTCGCCGCGTCGAACCCGGTGTTGCGGGCGTAGGTGATGCCGGGGCGCGGCTCGGTCAGCACGACGACGCCGGCGTGCGAGCGAGCGATCTCGGCCGTCCTGTCGCTCGACCCGTTGTCGACGACGATGATCTCGCCCACCGGGTCGGACTGGAGGCTCAGCGCCCGCAGGCACGCCTCGAGAATCCGCTCCTCATCCCGCGCCGGGATGACGACGCTCAGGCTCACTCGTTCTTCCGTCATCCGCATGATGTTCACGCAGAGAGCTCCTCGAAAGGATCCCATTGACTTCTGGAGTTGTGATCGGTACGGCGTGACGGCGGAGCAACGGATGCCGCACGCCGCCCCGATATCTCAAATCTAACTCGCCACGACGTGCGTCTGCCCGTGCCATTGCGCCGCGAATGCCAGCCAACTCGCACCGAGGACGATCCAGAGGGCGCCGGCCGCCGCACCTGCGGAGATGTTGGCCGCCATCGAGGTCGTGCCGCCGACGAGCACCGCGGCCGAGGAGAAGACGACGAGAGCGATCTGAGCGATCAGCACGGCCCCCGCCAACCGACGCGTCCCCTGCCCCAGGTGCCCCTCCCGCACTGCGGCACGGGCGGCCACCCACCCCCATGCCGCCAGCAGAAGCGTTCCGGGCAGCCAGTTCGCAAGCGGCAGGAACAGCTCGACGAGTCCGGCAAGGCGAAGAATCCCGACGAGTGCCGCAGCGCCCAAGCTGAGCGCTGCGAGAATCGCGATGGCCGAGGAGCTGACGGAGCGGGCGCCCCGACTTACGAGGAACATCGCCACGAACGTCGGTATGAGCGCGACAGCGAAGATGATCTCCCATATGTGCCCCAGGACGCCGAGAAGAGGCGTCGGCCCGAACCGCCCTTCGATCGAGATGACGACCGCGAGCACGCCCAGCGCCAGAATCGCCGTTCCGCCCAGCGCGAGCGACACGCGCAGCACGCGGGTCGCGGCTGGGTCTCGTTGCGGCGACGCCGTCATTCGACCCCCCTCGTGCCGTCCGGGCCTGGCATCAGCGCGCCTTGAGCTCCCGCCCGTGCACGGTGAGCGCATAGATCACCAGGATGTCGATCGCGAGGACCGCGAGGGAGAGCCACGGCTGGGCAGCGATGAGCGTCAGCTGCGCCAGCGCGTTCAACGCGACGAGGACGATCGCGATCACGCGCGCCCACGTCGCGCCGCCCAGCAGCGCGACGCCGATCAGCAGCAGCAGGATGCCGATGATCAGGTGGAACGAGCCCCAGGATTGGATGTCCACCGAGAACAACCCCGCTTCCGTGGTGAAGAAGAGGGAGTCGGGCCCGATGAGAGCCTGCAGCCCGTGGAAGATGTTGAGCAGGCCGGAGATGATGAGGATGACGGCGGCGAACACGCCCCACCCCACCCAGCCGGTGACGGTGTTGTCAGTCATTCGGGTGATCCTTTCGCGTCGGTGGAGCCTCTCGGCTCCGCTGACGCCGTGCGTGGGGCCCCGGCGTCGAAAACGATTCTTGGAGCACGCCGAACGCCCGCGCGTCACGCAAGTCGCGTGAAATCACTCGAACGATGCCCGCCGCCGAATTGCGTCCGCAGGCGAACAGAGCCGCCCACCGGTGCGATCGCCCTATGGCCCCGAGCGGTCCCGTGCGGCACTATGGGCGTTGTGAGGGCGCGGGCGTACCGCGCTGGGGCATGTTGGGCGATACGCGACGGAAGCACATGAGGAACGCTTCGAGCGACGAGGTGCGCGGTCTCCGACTGTTCCGCCGAGAGCATCTTGAAGCGGGGGTGCGCCATGCCGAGGTTCCCCAACGGGCAGATCCCTGAGTCCCACCTCATCGTGCTGGACAAGGGCCGCAATGAGGACGGCCCCTGGAAACACCTCGCGCCGCCTGGGACGGCCGCGCGGTGGAATCATGTCGTCGCCACGGGTCGGGCGAAGTACGGCGTGACCCTCCGGGTCACTCCGGGTTGGAACCTGTTCCGGCCGCTGGACGTTCAGGTGCTGTATCGGAAACGGCTCGGAATCATGGCCGCGGTGCCGGGATTCTCCTCGCACGGCGGTGTGTTCCGGGGTTCCGACTGCATGGCGATCGATGTGCAGAACTGGGGCGCTTTGGCGCCCGGGAACGAATTCCTCGCTTGGGCACGGTTCGTCAGCCTGTGCCGACTGGCCGGATTCCGCATGGACTTCGTCACGCCTCAGGAACGATGGCACGTCGGCGACTTCGACCCCTGGAACGCGCCCGCGGGCTTCGCGAAGGTCCGAATCAACCCCATCACCGTACGAAACGAGGAGGACGACATGCCCATCATCGTGGTCCAGCGCAAGGACTCTCAGCTCGCGAAAGGCCTCTTCGACCTGACCACGGGCAAGCTCCGGCGCGAGATCTCGAAGGCCGAGAACACTCTCTACCGTGCCGCGCAGCAGGTCGACCCCCACGCGGTCATCTACGCGACCGTCAGCGACAAGGATTACGCGATCCTCCGCGGCTGATCACGGCCGCGGTGGATCCGCATTCGGAGTCGATTCGGGCGGATCATCCGGCCAGCCGCTCGAAGATGCCGAGCTCGTTCGCGGCGGCACGCGCGATGAGGAAGCCGACGATGCCGATGATCCAGGCCGTGTTCTCGCGACCGGCGCGCTCCATCCACGCGGCGAGGCGCGCGAGGGGACGCTCGACGAGTGGCGCCGCGACGATCCGCAGCAGCAGAAGCACGAGCGCCGGCACGATCATGACCGCGCAGTACCCCGCCAGGGCGGCGAACCGCACCGGCATGGCGAGGGGGGCCTCGGCGAGCATGCCCATGGCCACGAGATACGGCAGCATCGTCGCCACCTCGACGAGCCCGGCGCCGATGGCGACGGCCATCACGGCACCACCCGACGCGTCGGGAGACAGCAGCCGGTCGCGCCGGCGCGTGAGCCGGGTTTCCGTTGCCGACGCTGTCGCGGTGGCGGATGCCGCGGGCACCGCCTCGGCCGGCGGGGACGATGCGCCGGAGGCTGCGGGCGGCGCGGCCGGCTTCGAACCTCCCATGAAGATCGCGATGACCAGCAGTCCTCCGCCGATGACCAGCCGTGCGATCTGCCCCGTCGTGGACGACAGCAACTCCTGGGCGACATCGACGAGATTCACCAGGCCGAGCATGAAGAGGACGCCCACCGCGAGATAGAACGCCGCGATCGTGACGAGGTACAGCAACACCCGGCGCGAACGCACTCGGCCTGGAGCGAGCAGCAGGAACACAGGGATGAGCAGCGTGCCCACACTGAGCCCGTCCAGGAGCGCGAGCACGCCCAGCGTGATCGCGAGAGGCGCGTCGGAGAGGAAATCCATGGGTCCAGGCTGGTCGCTCTGGGAGCGACGCGGATCGGGCAGAAGGCGGAGCTGACGCCTGCGCCGTCTCGTTCTTTCGACGGATACCGCCGATCCGGCGGCGTGGTTGCATGGAGAGCGTGAGGGAGAGACCGGCCGGTTTCGTGACGACCGTGGTCGCGTGGGTGCGCGGGCATCGCGCTCTGGCGGACGCGCTCGGCTACGCGGTCTTCACGATCGCCGCGGCAGCCCTCGGACTGGTCGGGCTGTGGTCAGTGTTCTCCCTGCTGCCCCAGCCCGTGTCGCCGTGGTGGTCGCTGGTGACGGGTCTGCCGGCGTGCGCGTTGGTGCTCTTCCGCGCCCGAGCACCGCTCGCTCTCCTGGGCGTGGCGCTCGCGCTGCTCGTCGTCGATCTGCTCACCGTCGGCGGCGTCACGACGCTGATCGTGGCGCTCGATCTGCTGTACGCGGCCACACTCGCGGCCTCTGCCTCGCGACGGCGCCGCATCCTCGTCGGCGTCGCGATCGCCGTCGTGGCGGCTGCTGCGATCGCGCTCGTCCTCACCGGCGACGTGCGGATCGGCGTGCTCATGGGGCTCCAGTTGGGTGCCCTCGCCGGCACGTGCTACTGGTACGCCACGTCGGTAGCGCAGGCGCACGAGCTCGTGGCACTGCATCGCGAGCGCGCAGAGGAGGCCGCACGGAAGGCCGAGGACGAACGCGCGGCGGTTGTGCGCAGGGAGCGGGAGCAGATGGCCCGCGAACTCCACGACCTCGTCGCCGGGGATGTCTCGGCGATCGCGATCCGTGCCGAGGCGGCACTGTCGATCGACGGCTCGGCGGAATCCGATCGCGCGGCGCTGCGCGCGGTGCGCGACTCGAGCCTCGCGGCGCATCAGGCGCTGCGCTCGATGATCGCGGTCCTTCGCACCGGCGACGGTGCGGTCGCCGGTGCGCGCCGAGACTCGCTGGGAGACCTCGTGGCGGACGCGCGTCGCGATGGACTGACGGTGCGGGTCGAGGACTCGCTGCCTCCCCGCATCCCGGCGCCCGTCGACCAGGCGGTCACGCGCATCGTCCAGGAGTCCCTCGCGAACTGCGTGCGTCACGCTGCCGGCGCGGACGTCGAGATCACGCTGCGAGCGGATGACGCGGGCCGCGTGCTCGTGCGCGTGGACTCGCGAGGCGGTGCCGCCGTGACCAGCCCGCAGATCTTCGGAAGCGGATGGGGGCTGGAGCTGCTGCGCGAGCGGGCGCGCGCGCTGGGCGGCCGGCTCGAGGCCGGACCCCGACCAGACGGCTGGTCGGTGCGGGCGACGCTGCCGATGGAGGTGCCGGCGTGACCGGTCCGATCCCGCGCGTGCTCCTCGCGGACGACCACGTCGCGATCCGCGAAGGTCTGCGCATCATGCTCGAAGCGCACGGCATCGAGGTGGTCGGCGAGGCCGCCGACGGTGCGGTCGCCGTGCGAAACGCCGCGGCTCTGCGCCCGGATGTCGTGCTGATGGATCTGCGCATGCCGTCGGTCGACGGAGTGGCCGCCACGCGAGAGATCGCCGCCGCGGGCTGGGCGCACGTTCTGGTGCTCACGAGCTTCGACGAGGACGAGCTCGTTTCCGGGGCACTCCGAGCGGGTGCGGCAGGTTTCCTCCTCAAGACGGCGGATGCCGCGACCGTCGTCGACGCCGTGCGACGCGTCGCGGCGGGCGAAGGGGTCCTGGATCCGCGTGTCACCCGGCGCGCGCTGGCGCTGATTCCCCGGGACGACGACGACGTGGACGCAGGCCGCAGCCTGACCGAGAACCTCACCGCGCGGGAGCGCGAGGTGCTCGACGCGATGCGCGCCGGGCGCTCCAACTCCCAGATCGCCGATGATCTCGGGATCTCCGTCGCGACGGTCAAGACCCACGTGTCGAACGTGCTGGCCAAGCTCGGCGCACGCAGCCGCTCACACGCGGTGGCGCTCATGTCAGGTGCGACCGACACCTGAATCGCGGTCGCGGGAGATCAGCGCCGGACGCGGTAGCGCACGTGGAGTGCGGCACCCTGGCGCACCTCGACGAGCTCGAGGTCGAGCGGCGCGCCCGGGCCGAGGTCGAAGAGTCGCCGCCCTTCCCGCAGCAGGACCGGCATGACGTGCAGCTGCACCTCGTCGATCAGGCCCGCGTCGATCGCCGCCTGACCCGTTCCCGCGCCCTGCACCCTCACGTCGGCGTCGCCGGCTGCCTCCCGTGCGCTGCCGATCGCCTCCTCGATGGAGTCGACGTAGGTGAACTTCGACCAGCGCGGCTCACCCCGACCCGGCTGTCGGCGCGCGTAGATGAACACGGGCGGGCCCTCGTACGCGTCCCCGCCCCAGCCACCGGCCGGATCGACCGTGCCAGGGCCGGCCACCGAAGCGCCGACCGACTGATATGCGGCCATCATCTCGGCGTCGACCCCGGTGGGCCCGCTCTCGAGGAAGCGGCCGTCCGCGTCGCGCGGCAGCACCCAGTCGTGCAGGCGCTGCCCGCCGTCGCCGAGTCCGTTGTCGATCGTCTCGTTCGGACCGGCGATGAACCCGTCGACAGAGATGGACATGTCGAGAATCGTCCTGCTCACGAGGTGCGTCCTTTCTCGTGGGATTCCTTCGGCACGGATGCTCCGCCACCACCCGGGCCGGCGGCGGAGCGCGCACGCACCCAGGCGATGAGGAAGGCGATCGCGAACGCCAAGTGGACGATCAGGAAGTAGGTGGCTGCGGCGCGCGCGGTGCCGGTGGCGACGCCGACGACATCGTTGGCGGCGACGCCGCCGAAGCCGACGAGATCGGCCAGGATCACCGTGTTCCTGATCGACGGCGGGTCGGCGTTGCGCGACATCCAGTTCAGCACCGCGATGCCGAGCAGAGGACCGCCGAGCAGCCGCAGCAAGGCGAGCAGCTCCGTCGACGGGTCGTCGGGCACGGCGTCGATTCCGAACTGCGCCGGGAAGATCAGCAGGGCGAGTCCGATGACCGCGAGGTACGCGGCGGAGATCATGAGCAGCGGCTTGGTCATGCGCCCATCGTGATCGCGGTCGACCGCGGTGTCGTCACGTAAGCGCCGCGATGTCCGAAATCCTGGGATACCAGTCTCGTCGTCTTGCCCCGCCCGGCCTAGCCTGGACGCGTGAACCAGCCCAAAGTGGTCGTGATCGGGTACGAGGGAGCCGAACTCGTCGACATCGCCTGCGTGACGACCGCCTTCGGCCTCGCGAACAGGCTCGGCGCCGACCCGAAGTACGAGGTCACGTTCGCGACCGTGAAGGGCGCAGACATCCGGTGCGAGACAGGGCTCGTCCTGCGTGCGGATGCCGCGGTCGAGGCCATCGAGAACGCCGACACCATCGTGGTCTCCGGCGGCGACGGTCACCGGCGCGCTGCGCACGACCCGGCGATCGTCCGCGAAGTCCGCCGTCTGGCGGCGACGGCGCGGCGCATCGCGTCGGTGTGCACCGGCGCCACGGTGCTCGCCGGTGCGGGACTCCTCGACGGGAGGCGTGCGACGACGCACTGGCTGTACGCCGCCGAGCTCGCATCCGATCACCCCGCCGTCCAGGTCGACGCCTCGCCGGTCTTCGTGAGGGACGGGAACATCGCCACATCGGGCGGAGTGACGGCGTCGCTCGATCTCGCGCTCGCCTTCATCGAGGAGGACCACGGCCCAGAGCTCGCGCGGTACGTCGCGATGGGCATGGTCGCCTACCTCCAGCGACCGGGCAACCAGGCGCAGATGAGCATCTTCACGACCGCGCCGAATCCGGACGACCTCGTCGTGCGGCGCGCGCTCAATCGCATCCTCACCCATCCCGAAGCAGACCTCACCACCTCGTCCCTGGCCGCGCACGCGCGCGTGAGCACCCGGCATCTCACGCGGCTGTTCCGCGAGCACCTGGGCGAGTCGCCCGGCGCGACGGTGCGCCGCATCCGCCTCGAGATCGGCGCCCGCCTGACGGCGACGACCAGGCTCCCCCTCTCGCAGGTCGCGCGGCGGTGCGGATTCTCGTCGGCGGAGACGTTCCGGCAGGCGTTCGTCGCGAAGTACGGCGTCAGTCCCCGCGTGTTCCGTGCGACGCAGACACGCCCGTAGCGCCATGAGTAACGTCGGTCCCGAACGGCTGACGAACCATGTGGAGGGGCGCAGAGCATGAGCACGAAGTCACCCATCTCCCCGTTCTCGAAGAACCCGGATTTCGACTTCGAGATCCGGATCGCGCTCGGTCTGAGCGTTGCGGGAGCAGGCGACCCCGGAGAGATCCTCGCGGCCACGCAACGCGTCAAGAAGAACGATCAGGAGGGCTGGTTCTCGGCGTGGCGAGCGCTCGCCGATCGGACGAGGGAAGCCGCCGAGCGATCCGCGGAGGGCGGGCACCGGGTCAGCGCGGCATCCGCCTACCTTCGGGCGTCTGCGTACTACGCGAACGCGGTCAACGCGGCGAGCTCGCTCGATGACTCCGGGCGGCTGACGGCGGCGTTCGAGCGGCAGCAGGCGGCCTGGCGGGGGTTCATCGAACACACGTCGGTCGATGTGACGCCCGTCGAGATCCCGTATGAACAGGACCCCCTGCCCGGATACCTGTTCCGCGCACCGACGCGCGACGCGAACGGGAACCCTCTGCTCGTCGCCGTGAACGGCAGCGACGGCTCGCTCGCGGCGCTGTGGGGGTGCTGCGTCGCCGCAGGCCTCGAGCGCGGCTACGACGTGCTCGTCTTCGACGGGCCGGGCCAGCAGTCCCAGCTGTTCGAGAAGAACGTCCCTTTCCGCCCGGACTGGGAGCACGTGCTCACGCCGGTCTACGACTTCATCGCCGCGCTCGACGACGTCGATCGCGCGCGGATCGCCGTGTACGGAATCAGCCAGGGCGGCTACTGGGTGACACGCGCGATCGCGTTCGAGCATCGTTTCGCCGCCGCCGTCGTCGACCCCGGCGTGCTCGACGTGTCGACGTCGTGGACGGCACACATCCCGGCGAGCCTGCTGAAGCATCTGGACAACGGCGACGTCGAGAAGTTCGACGAGCAGATGGCCCTCGCGATGAAGTTCTTCCCCGCCGCGGGGCGCACCTGGGCGTTCCGGGCGCGGCCCTACGGTACGACCGGCTACGCGGAGACGCTCACCGCCGTCCGCGAGTACGACGCCACCGAGGTGGCGCACCAGATCACCACGCCTCTGCTGGTCATCGACCCCGAGAACGAGCAGTTCTGGCCCGGGCAGCCGCAGCGCCTCGCGGAACTCACTCGGGGCGTATCGACGCTGCTCAGCTTCACGGCGGCCGAAGGCGCGGACGGACACTGTCAGCCGCTCGCCCGCGCCGTCACTGCTGAGCGCATGTTCGACTGGCTCGACGACCGGCTGGAGGATGCCCGGGCAAGAAAATAGCCCAGTCACCTGGGCTGTTTTTGGCGGAGACGGAGGGATTTGAACCCTCGGTCCCCCGGAGGGGACTCCACCTTAGCAGGGTGGTGCACTAGGCCTGACTATGCGACGTCTCCAGGCATCCGTTCGCCGAAGCCATACAGATGCGCTCAGCAATCATAACCCGGACCCGCGCGTGGCAAGAACCGAGGACGGCTCCGGGAGCGCGAGGGTACGACCCGGATGCCGCGCCCGCAACCCCGCTGTCTGCACCGCTCCGGGGCCCCAGACTCTGTGCCATGACCGACACACCTGACCGCCACGAGCAGGTCGCCCCGACCCAGCGCCTCGACGACACCTCGACATACGATCGCGACACCGCCGCTGCCCGCTACGACAGCGACGTCGCATCCGCGCACACCGACGATCGCGCCCTCCGCGAACAGGTCCTCGCCCGCGAAGAGGAGCGCTTCGGTGGGTTCAAGTTCGGCTCCGCGTTCTTCGGCTGGATCGCCGCGATGGGTCTCGCGCTCCTGCTGACCGCCCTCATCGCCGCGATCGGCGGTGCCATCGGCGCGGTCGCCCCCGAGGCGGCGGAGGACGCAGCGAACGCCGCCGCCGACAACATGCGCGTCGCGACCATCGTCGGCGCGATCGCGCTCGCCCTCGTGCTGTTCATCTCGTACTTCGCGGGCGGTTACGTCGCCGGACGCATGGCCCGGTTCAGCGGCGTCAAGCAGGGGCTCGCGGTGTGGCTGTGGGCGATCATCATCGCCGTCATCGTCGCCGTCGTCACGGCGGTCGGCGGAGCCCAGTGGGACATCCTGGGCGCCCTCGGCGGCTTCCCGCGCATCCCGGTGACTCCCGAGACCGCGACGACCGCGGGCATCCTCACCGCGGTGGGCGCCGCTGTCGTGACGCTCGCCGGCGCGCTCCTCGGTGGTGCGACCGGAATGCGGTACCACCGCCGCGTCGACCGCGAGGGGTTCGCCGTCTGAGGCTCCTCGCCGCGCGACGGACTAGCGCTGCGGCTGCGAGCAGGTGACCTGCGCGGCGGTCGTGCCGGTGATCGACGACGGGAGCTCGACCGCGGCATCCGCGGGGGGCGGGGCCGCGGCATCCGTCGGGTCCGTCGCCGCGTCGGTCGTGCCGGGCGTCGGCGTGACGGATGCCTCGGGCGTCGGCTTCGTGGCCTCGCCTGCCACCTCCGGGGCACCCGCGGCCGCGCTCGTCGAGCCGGTGAGGACGAGTGCCTTGTTTTCGCGCAGCGCGGCGAACAGCACGTCGCCCGCATCGCGAACGGGAAGGACGTCGCTGCGGCCGTCGCCGGGGATGTACCGCGTCGGATACTGTACGAAGACGATGTCGGCGTAGTCGACGTCTTTCACGGCCATCGCGATCTGCACCATGAGCGTCGGGTTCGTGAGCGACCGGCTCAGGAGGAGCTGGCCCTCGGTGACCTGCTTCATCGCGGTCGTCGCGAGCGAGAACAGCGTCGACGGGTTCGACAGGACGGAGTCGCCCTGCAGCTTGCGCACGAGCGAGGACATGAACTGCTGCTGGTTCGAGATGCGACCGAGGTCGGATCCGTCGGCGACGCCGTGACGCATGCGCAGGAACTGGAGCGCCTGGACGCCCTGCAGGGTGTGCGTGCCGGCGGTGAGCGTCAGCCCTGTGTGGGGGTCGTGCACGTCGCCCGTCACGCACACGTCGACGCCCCCGATCGCGTCGGACATGTTGATTACGCCCGTCCAGCGGATCGCGCCGGCGAACTGGATGTCCTCGCCCGTGAGCGCCTCGACGGTCTTCACGGTGCACGCGAGGCCGGACATGTACGACGCGTTCAGCATCTGCGAGCTCATCGCCGAGTACTCGCCGCCCTCGGCCCGCGGGCACGCGGGGATCGGCACGAGCATGTCGCGCGGGAACGACACCACCGTCACGCGACGCGGGTTGTCCGAGATGTGCAGGAGCATCGTGACGTCGTTGCGCTCGCCCTCGGTGTCGCCGGCCTGGCACGCGCCGGAGAGCGCGGCGTTGGCGCCGTCGCACGAGTCGGTGCCGACGAGCAGCACGTTCACGCCGCCCTCGATCTCGCCGATCGTGGGTGGGAGCGGCTCGTCCCCTTCGAGATCGACCGCGTGATCCGAGACCGCCCGTGCGGAGTCCAGGAGGGCGAAGGCGCCGACGCCCACCGCACTCACGACCGCGACGAGCACGACGACGCCGAGCATCGCCAGAAGCTGCAGAAGCGGGTTGGGTGCCGAGAGCGCCCCATGACGGGCGATCGGATGCCGCGGCCCGCGCCGCGCGGAACCACCCGCCACGTCAGCCGTTGGCCCTCAGATTGCCCGCGGAGCACGTCTCCTGGTCGGCGCTGAAGCCCGAGATCGACGACGGCAGCTCGACCGGCGTCGGCGCAGGAGTCGCCGTCTCGGTCGCACCGGGCGTCGGCTCGGTCGGAGCGGGAGTCTCGGCCGGCTGGTCCGAGGGCTGGGGGTCGACCACGATCACGCCGCCGCCACGGCTCGGGTCGCCCGTGAGGCTGATCGGCACGTTCGCGTCGATCGCCGCCCACAGCTGCTCGGCCGCCTCGTAGTTCGGCACGACGCGGTTCGGGTCGGACGGGTCGGCGTTGACGGGATACTGCACGAAGACGATGTCGTCGAACGGGACGTTCTTCACCGCGAGTGCGATCTGCATGAGCGTCACGGGGTTGGTGAGCGACTCGCTCGGCGTGACGTTGTCGACCGCCGTGGTCGCCAATTTGAGGAGCGTCGGCAGGTCCGACAGCACGTCCTCGCTCATGATCTTCTTCGCGAGGCGCGACATGTACTGCTGCTGGTTGCTGATGCGGGCCAGATCACTGCCGTTCTCGAGACCGTGACGCGTGCGCAGGAACTGCAGCGCCTCCAGGCCCGAGATCGTGCGCGGACCGGCCGGCCAGTCGATGCCGGTGTAGCGGTCGCGGATGCCGCCGTTGCCGATGCAGACCTCGACGCCGCCGATCGCGTTGGTGATCTCGATGACCCCGCCCCACGTGACCTTCGCGGCGAACGGGATCGGACGCCCCGCGAGTTGCGAGACCGTCTTCACGACGCACGAGAGGCCGCCGTACATGTAGGCGGAGTTGATCATCTGCTTGCTCATCGCGGACGTCTGCGACCCGTCGGCGCGCGTGCACGACGGGATCGGCACCATGAGGTCGCGGGGGAACGACACGACGGTCACCCGCCGCGGCTCGGCCGAGATGTGCACGAGCAGGTTGACGTCGTTCAGCTCGCCGCCCGCGTCGGCGCCGGTGCAGCGGCTTCCGAAGAACTGCGCATACTCGGGTTCGCACGCGTCGGTGCCCGCGATGAAGAGATCGACTTCGCTTTCGATCGCCCCGATGTCGGGAGGGACGGGACCCTGATCCTCGAGGTCGACCGCCCCCTCGGCGAAGCTCGCCGTGATGTCGTACGCGGCGTACGCGGCGATCCCCGCACCGGAGGCGAGCACCACGGCGACGATCACGCCGAGCACCTTCAGAAGCAGAGAGAACGGATGCGGGGACGACAGCTCGCCGTGGCGCGCCACTGTGCGGCGCCCACGTCGTGCGGGCCGGGTCGTCTTGGTCACAAGGGCTCTCTTCTAGCGGAGGGTGTGGGATTCGAACCCACGGGACATCGCTGCCCACTGGTTTTCAAGACCAGCTCCATCGGCCGCTCGGACAACCCTCCCGTCGGGAAGCCGGCTTCGCGGCATCCGTCGATCAGGCGTCGAGTCTAGCCGACAGCGCTGTCGTGCCATTGTTCCAACGGTGTCTGGACAAGCTCTGAAAGACGCGCGTGCGGCGGCTCAACCGATCCGCGCGGCGACAGGGATGGGAGCGCGCCCACACTAGAGCTTGCGGAGCACCTCGGCCACGCCGCCGTCGTGAACCGACAGCGTCGTCTCACCCGCCGCCTCGCGCACTTCCTTCGGACCCTGCTCCATCGCGACGGCGCGACCGCCGTTCTCGAGAGCCCAGCGGAACATGCCGACGTCGTTGCGTCCGTCGCCGATCACGAGCACGTGCTCGGGGTCGATGCCGAGCTCGCGGCGCACGATCTCGAGCCCCGTGCTCTTGTCGACCCCCTTCGGCGCGATGTCGAGCCATGCGGTCCAGCCGATCGCGTAGGAGACCTGGTTCAGTCCGATCCGCTCCACGAGCTCGAGGAAGTCGCGTTCGCGCTTGTCGGGCGAGACGACGACGACGCGGCACACCGGCTGCGCGCCGAGCTCATCGAAGGGGACGCGGCGCGCGTTCACGAGGTTCCAGTCCTCGAGGTACTCGGTGTAGAGGCGGTGCCCGTCGGGCAGCTCGACCATGTACCGGGCCTCGGGCAGATGCTCGTGCAGGATCGTGAGCACCTCGCGCGCGTCGAACGTCTCGGTGTGGAAGCGCTCGTACTTCAGCTCGTCGGCGTCGATGCGCTTGAGCACGACCGCGCCGTTCGAGCACACGACGTATTCGGGCGCGATCTGCAGCACGCGCAGGATGCCTCGCGTGCCCTCCCAGCTGCGCCCGGTCGCGATCATGACCTCGTGGCCCGCCTTGTGCGCGTGCTCGACGGCCTCGACGACCCCGGGGCTGAGCGACTCGTCTTCCAGCAGCACGGTGCCGTCGATGTCGAGCACGATGAGCAGCCGCTCGACGACGACCGCCGGGTCCTCGGTGTCGCGCGCGACCCGCTCGACGAGCTTGGCCGCCTTCTTCGGCTTGACGACCTTGACGCTGCCCGTGGGCGGAAGATGAGCTTCGGTCAAGACACGGGCTCCATGACTTCGAGCCCGCCCAGGTACGGCCGCAGCACCTCCGGCACGGTGACCGAGCCGTCCTCCCGCTGGTGGGTCTCGAGCAGCGCGACGATCCAGCGGGTCGTCGCGAGCGTGCCGTTGAGCGTCGCGACGTGCTGCGTCTTGCCGCCGTCCGGGCGGTGACGGATGTCGAGGCGACGCGCCTGGTAGGTCGTGCAGTTCGACGTCGACGTGAGCTCGCGATACGCCTGCTGCGTCGGCACCCACGCCTCGATGTCGTACTTGCGCGCCGCGCTCGAGCCGAGGTCGCCCGCGGCGACGTCGATGACGCGGTACGAGAGGCCGAGGTCCTGCAGCATCCGCTCCTGCTGGGCGAGGAGCCGCAGGTGCTCCTCCTCCGAGTCCTCGAGGGTCGTGTAGACGAACATCTCGAGCTTGTTGAACTGGTGCACCCGGATGATGCCGCGCGTGTCCTTGCCGTACGACCCCGCCTCGCGGCGGTAGCACGTCGACCAGCCGGCGTAGCGCTTGGGGCCCTTGGAGAGGTCGATGATCTCGCCCATGTGGTACCCGGCGAGGGGCACCTCGCTCGTGCCGACGAGATAGAGGTCGTCGTCTTCGAGGTGGTAGACCTCGTCGGAGTGCTGACCGAGGAACCCGGTGCCGCGCATGACCTCGGGCCGCACGAGCGTGGGCGGCGTGAGCGGCGTGAAGCCCGCCTCGAGCGCGCGATCGAGCGCGAGCATCATGATCGCCAGTTCGAGGCGCGCACCGATCCCGGTGAGGAAGTAGAAGCGGCTGCCCGACACCTTGGTGCCGCGCTCCATGTCGATCGCGCCGAGCAGCTCGCCGAGCTCGAGGTGGTCGCGCGGCTCGAACGAGAACGCGGGAACCTCGCCGTGCGTTCGCAGCGTGACGAAGTCCGCTTCGCCCCCCGCCGGCACACCGTCGATGATGACGTTCTCGATGCGCGCCATCGCCTCGTCGGCGGCCTGCTCGGCGACGGTGACGGCCTGCTGGGCCTCCTTCACCCGGACGCTCAGTTCCTTCGCCTCGGCGGCGAGCGCCGCCTTCTCCTCCTTCGGAGCCTGCGCGACGCGCTTGCCGTGCGCGTTCTGCTGCGCGCGCAGCTCCTCATAGGCGGCGATGGCCTGGCGGCGGGCCCGGTCGGCGGCGAGCGCGGCGTCGACCGTGTCGGGCGACTCCCCCCGGGCCTCCTGCGAGCGCCTGACCAGCTCGGGATTCTCGCGAAGAAGCACTGGATCGATCACCCCACGAGTCTAGTCGGGCGAACTTCGCGCACACCGTGGCGGTGCGGTCTTAGGGTTGGAGCCATGACAGCCGCATCCGGGTCCGGGGACGAGCCCCGCCGCGACGATCCGGACCAGCCCGCCGACGTGCACGAGCACACGGATGCGCCGGATCCCGAGCGCGCCGCCGCACCCGACGACACGATCCGCGAGCCGGAGGACGTCGAGCCCGACAAGCCCGGGCGTGAGGGCGAGGCCCGCCGCGTCGGCGAGGAGGGCGAGCGCAAGCCCTTCCCCGCCGAGGAGGAGCCGCGCAAGCGCGCCGCTCTGGTGTACAACCCGACCAAGGTCGACGCGGACGCCCTGCGCAAGAGCGTCGCCGACCACGCGAAGGCCGCCGGATGGGCCGAGCCGCTCTTCTACGAGACGACGGTCGAAGACCTCGGCGACGATGTCACGCGGCAGGCCCTCGACGAGAAGGTCGACGCGGTGCTCGTCGCGGGCGGCGACGGAACCGTGCGCGCCGTGAGCGAGGCGATGGGCGGATCGGGCGTTCCGCTGACGATCGTGCCGAGCGGAACGGGCAACCTGCTCGCGCGGAATCTGCGGCTGCCGCTGGACGATCCGGATGCCATGGTGGCGGCGACCTTCGACGGCGACAGACTCGAGATGGACCTCGGCTGGGCGGCCCTGCGCCGACCCGACGGCGAGACCGCCGAGCATGCATTCGTGGTCATGGGCGGCATCGGCCTCGACGCGGCGATGATCGCCAACACGAACCCGCAGCTGAAGAAGACGGTCGGATGGGTCGCCTACGTGGACGGCGCCGCACGCTCGCTCGCCAGCGCGAAGCCCTTCCGCGTCGTGTACCAGCTGCCCGGACGCCGACTGCACTCCGCGCGCGTGCAGAGCGTGCTCTTCGCCAACTGCGGGTCGCTCCCCGCCGGCCTGGAGCTGATCCCCGAGGCATCCGTGACCGACGGAGCCCTCGACATCGTCATCTTCCAGCCGAAGGGCGCGTTCGGCTGGCTCTTCGTGTGGCGGCGCGTCGCGTGGGACAACAGCGTGCTGCGCCGCTTCCGGGCGGGCCGCAAGGTGCTCGCGATCACGACGCGGGACAACTCCGTGCTCTACACGCGCGGCGAGGGCATCGAGCTGGCGCCCACCGAGGCGCAGCCCGTGCAGCTCGACGGCGACGAGTTCGGCGAAGCGGTGCACGTGCGCACGCGCATCGCGCCGCGCGACCTCATCGTGACCGTGCCGAAGGGGCATGAAGTAGACGGCCTCTGACGGCGAGGACCGGATCGATCAGCCCTTGACCGCTCCCCCGAGGCCCGCCGACCGCAGGAAGACGTTCTGGAACAGGAGGAACATCGCGATCGGGATGAGCGTCGCGATCGCGAGCGCGGCGAGGAAGACGTCGAGCTCGGTCTGGGACTGCACCGCCGGCAGGCGCACCGACAGCGGCTGCACCGCCGGATCGGGCAGCACGAGCATCGGCCACAGGTAGTCCTTCCAGGCGGCGATGATCGCGAAGACCGACACCACCCCGAGGATCGGCTTCGACATCGGAAGCACGATGGACCAGAAGAGCCGGAAGGGTCCGGCGCCGTCGGTCTTCGCCGCCTCGAACACCTCGCGCGGGAGGCTGTCGAAGAAGCGCTTCACGAGGAGGATGTTGAAGGCGTTCGCGCCCATCGGCAGCCACACCGCGAGGTAGCTGTTGAGCAGGCTCACGTCTCCCAGCAGAGGCGGGTTGACGATCGTGAGGTACAGCGGCACGAGCAGGACGATGCCGGGGATGAACAGCGTCGCGAGCACGAGCCCGTTGAGGATCGGCGCGTACTTCGGCCGCAGCACCGACAGCGCGTAACCGGCCGTCGTCGCGATGAACAGCTGCGTGAGCCAGGCCCCCGCCGCGATCACGATCGTGTTGAAGAAGTACTGGTCGATGTGGATGTCGTTCCACGCCGTCGACAGGTTCTCCCAGTCGATGCCGTTCGGCCACAGCGCGAACGGCTGCTGCAGCGTGTCCTGCGTCGGGGTCACGGCCGCCTTCGCGAGCCACAGGATCGGCCCGAGGCCCGCGATCACGAGCGTCGCGAACAGGAAGACGTGCGTGACGGCGAGGCCCGCGCGGGTGCCGGGTCGGCGACGTTCGGATGCCGAGACGATCGTGCGCTCGCTCATGAGGCGCTCCAGCGGTTCGTCAGCTTGAAGTAGAGCCACGACAGGATCGCGAGCACGATCGCCAGCAGCACCGAGACCGCCGTCGCCTCGCCGTAGTCGCCGCCGAGCGAGTTCCGGAACGCCTTGTCGTAGATGTAGAGGAGGATCGTCTTCGTCGCCCCGGCCGGCCCTCCGCCCGTGAACAGGAACGGCTCGAGGAACACCTGCGCGGTCGCGATGATCTGCAGGATCAGCATGATGAAGAGGATTCCGCGCAGCTGCGGCAGTGTGACGTGCCACACCTTGCGCCAGATGCCGGCGCCATCGACCTCGGCCGCGTCGTACAGCTCGGGCGGCACCGACAGCAGGGCTGCGAGGTAGATGATGATCGACCCGCCCGCCGCCGCCCATGTGGCCTCGAGAACGAGGGACGGCATCGCCTGCACGGCCGATGAGATCCACGGCTGCGGCGGGATGCCGAACCACGAGAGCGCCGTGTTGAAGACGCCGTTCGGCGACGAGTCGTAGAAGAAGCGCCACAGCAGCACCGCGACCACCGGGGGGATCACGACCGGCAGGTACGCGAGCGCCGAGTACAGGCCCTTGGCGCGCCGCACCTCGCTCATGAGCACCGCCATGAACAGCGGCAGCGGGAACCCGAAGAGCAGCGCGAGCAGCGCGAAGAACAGCGTGTTGATGACGGCGCGACCCAGCTGCGGGTCGGTGAGCACCGCGACGTAGTTGTCGAACCCGACCCACTCGCTCACGATGAGGTTCGTCTTCTGCAGGCTCATGATCACCGACTGGACGATCGGCGACCACGAGAAGAAGAAGAACACGAAGACCATCGGCAGCACGAACAGCAGGTTCGCGAGACCGCCGCCGCGGTACCACGTGAGCGGTGTGCGTCGCGTGGGTCGGCGCTCGGGGGGTGGGGCGGGGGCGACGGATGCCGCGGCCGGGCGTTCCGGAATGGTCGCAGTCATGCGGGGCTTTCGTTGTTCGATGGGCCGTCCGGCGGCGGCGCTTCGTCTCGCTTCGCTCGCTCAGCGTCCGGACCGGGGAACCCGGTGGCTCAGCGAGGGCGGAGCCGAGACGAAGCGCCGCCTACCGGATCACTGGTCGAGGATCGCCTGCGCGTCGGCCTGGGCCTGCGCGAGGAGCGCGTCGATGTCGGCGTTCTCGTCGGTGAGCACGGTCTGCACGACGGTGTCGAGCAGCGCGTAGATCTCCTGCGTCGCCTTCTTCGGCTCGCCGACCGGCGTCTGGTCCCAGATGCTGTCGATGAACGGCTTCATCTGGTCGCGCGGCACGTTGATGTAGTCCTCGATCCACACGAGCGACTCCTCGTACAGCTCACGGCTGAGCACGGGCAGCACCGGCGTGCCGACGGCCTGGCCGGAGTCGTTGAGCGTCTTGGCGTCCTGCACCGCGGCGTCCTCGTCGAGGAGCTTCTGCATGTAATACCAGTCGATCCACTCGACCGCCGCCGCCTTCGTGGCGTCGTCGACGGTCGGGCTGATCACCGCGATGTCACCGCCGCCGAGAGTGCCCGGGTCGTCGCCCTCGATCGGGACGACCGCGAGCCCGTAGACGTCGGGCTCGAGGCCGAAGTCGCGCACGAGCGCCGTGTAGACATCGGAACCCGATGTGTACATGCCGATGTTGCCCGCGGCGAACTCCTGGTTGATCGTGCCCCAGTCGAGGTCGACCTTCGATCCGAACGAACCGTCCTCCCACTTCAGGTCGTGGAGGAACTCGAGCGTCGCCTTGGTGGCCGCGTTGTCGATCGTCGATTCGGCCGAGCCGTCCTCGTTGTCGACCTGGGTGCGACCGCCGCGCGCGACGGTCTGCGCCGTCAGCTGCCAGCCGCCGGTGTTGTTGATCGCCATCTGCGCGTAGCCGGCCTTGCCCGTGGCATCCGTGATCTTCTTCGCGTACTCGCGCACCTCGTCCCACGTGGTGGGCGGCTGGTCGGGGTCGAGCCCGGCCTGCTCGAAGAGGTCGCGGTTGTAGTGCAGGCCCATCGCGTAGGCCTGGCGCGGGAAGCCGTAGATGTTGCCGTCGGAGTCCTTCACGCCGTCGAGGATGATCGGGTTGAACGCGTCCTCGTAGCCGAGTTCCTTGATCTCGGCGGTGACGTCCATGAGCTGCCCGTTCTCGAGCAGCGTCTTGGAGTCGGTGAACGGCACCGTGAACACGTCGGGCAGGCTGCCGCCGGCCAGCTGCACGGCGAACGTCGGGCCTTCCCACTCGTACTCGACGCCGATGATGTCGATGTCGGGGTGCTCGTCCTCGAACTGCTTCTCCTGCGCGGCGAACGCCTCGTAGGCCGCCGCGTCCGCTCCGGGCGGGAAGGTCGCGACGCGCAGCTCGACCTTGCCGCTCTCGCCGCTTCCCCCGCTGCTGCTCGTCGAGCAGCCCACGAGTGCGCCGACGGTCGCCACCGCGGCGACACCGGCGAGCAGGACCCTTGCTGGTGACTTCATCGTCTTTCCTTTCTTGGTGGGCGGATGCCGCGTCACGCTGCCGCGGCATCCTCCGGGATGTGCGGTGTGGTGCCCGTCGCCGCGTCGGATGCGCCGGCATCCGTCGTCTCGTCGGAGACACGCAGCCACGCTGTGGAGTTGCCCGCCAGTCGCCCGCCGTCGAGCGGGCCGCTTGCGAGCAGGAGCTCCGCGCCGACGGGCAGCGGCACGGGGCTCCCGCCGGTGTTCACGACGCACGCGAAGTCGCCGCGTCGGAAGGCCAGGACGTCGTCGGCGCCGGGCGTGCCGGCGGGAACGGCGTCGTGCCACCACTCGAGCGGCACGTCGGGATCGAGGTCACGGCGCACGCGCAGCGCCTCGCGATAGAGGTTGAGGGTCGATGCGGGGTCCGCCTCCTGCGCCTCGACCGTGAGCGCCCGCCACGATTCGGGCTGCGGCAGCCACGTCTGGACTCCGTCGGGGCTGAATCCGAACGGCGGGCGCTCGCCCGACCAGGGCAGCGGCACGCGGCATCCGTCCCGTCCCGGATCGACGCCGCCGGACCGATGGTGCATCGGATCCTGGATCAGCTCGATCGGCAGGTCCTCCACCTCGGGCAGGCCGAGCTCGTCGCCCTGGTAGATGTAGAGGCTGCCCGGCAGAGCCGCGACGAGGAGCGCCGCGGCGCGGGCGCGGTGCAGGCCGAGCTCGGGGTCGGTGGGCACGCCGAAGCGCTTCTTGAGGAAGGCGAACGCGGTGTCCTCGCGGCCGTACCGCGTGACGGGGCGCGTGACGTCGTGGTTGCTGAGCACCCACGTGCTCGGTGCGCCGACCGGGGCGTGCGCCGCGAGGGTCGCGTCGATGGACTCGCGGAACGACTCCGCGCCCCACGGCCGCGCGAGGAAGTCGAAGTTGAACGCGGTGTGCATCTCGTCGGGACGCAGGTAGTTCGTGAACCGCACGATGTCGGGCAGCCAGATCTCGCCCACGAGCACACGCGTACCGGGGTACGAGTCGGCGATGGCGCGCCACGAGCGGTAGACGTCATGAAGCTCGTCGCGGTCCTCGGTGGGGTGCGAGCCTGGGCCCTGCTTCTCGCCGACCTCGGGCAGATCGGGATCCTTGATCAGCAGTGCCGCCGAGTCGATGCGCACGCCCGCGACACCCCGGTCGAACCAGAACCGCAGGATGTCCTCGTGCTCGCGCCGCACGTCGGGGTGGTTCCAGTTCAGGTCAGGCTGCTGGGGCGTGAACAGGTGCAGGTACCACTCCCCCGGCGTGCCGTCGGGGTTCGTCGTGCGCGTCCACGTCTCGCCCTGGAAGTTCGACACCCACCGCGTCGGCATCTCGTCGCCGTTCGGGCCCTTGCCCGGGTGGAACCAGAACCGCTCGCGCTCGGGGCTGCCAGGACCTGCCGCGAGCGCGGCCTGGAACCACGGATGCTGGTCGGACACGTGATTCGGGACGATGTCGATGATCGTGCGGATGCCGAGCGCCAGCGCCTCCTGGATGAGCGCCTCCGCCTCGGCGAGAGTTCCGAACCGGGGATCGATGTCGTGGTAGTCCTGCACGTCGTACCCGCCGTCGGCCATCGGGCTCGGGTACCACGGGTTGAACCACAGCGCGTCGACGCCGAGCTTCTTGAGGTAGCCGAGTCTCTGCCGTACGCCCGCGAGGTCGCCCGTGCCGTCGCCGTTCCCGTCGGCGAAGCTGCGCACGTACACCTGGTAGATGACGGCGGACCGCCACCACTGCGGATCATCGGTGCTGGGCGTGAGAGCGCCACGGGTTTCAGCTGCCTCGCTCGCGCGGGTCAGGACGTCGCTGTCCACTGAGCTCCTCGTCATCGGAATCAACGTAAGTTCGGTAGAGATGACGGTAGTGTGTCCGCTTCGCACACGCAAGACTGTGATGAATCTTTGCAAGATTATGATCGCTGTCGGATCGGGGAGCGCGCTCGCAGGGCGGAGCGACGCGCGCGCAGGCTCCTTCCCGGACGCTGAGCGAGCGCAGCGACCGGGCGGCGGAACGGCCGGCGGTTACTCGGGGACGGGGCCCGTCGAACCGCGCAGCACGAGCTCGGGTTCGAAGAGCAGCTCATCGCCGGCCTCGGTCGTGCCGGCGACCTGCGACAGGAGGAGTTCGATGACGGTGCGGCCCATGGACTCGATCGGCTGACGCACGGTCGTGAGCGGCGGCTCGGTGCAGCTCATGAGTGCGGAGTCGTCGAACCCGACGACGCTCACGTCCTCCGGAACGCGCAGACCCGCGCGACGGGCCGCGCGCACGGCGCCCAGCGCCAGCGGATCGCTCGCACACACGATCGCGGTCGCGCCCGACGCGAACAGGCGCGAAGCGCCGGCCTGACCCGACTCGAGCGAGTACAGGCCGTGCACGATGAGCTCCTCGCCGAGCGGCGAGCCGAGCTTCTCGAGCAGGGGTCGCGCCGCGGCGAGCTTGCGCTGGGACGGGATGTGATCCGGCGGGCCGAGCAGCAGACCGATGCGCCGGTGCCCGAGCTGGTGCAGATGCTGGATCGCCTGCTCCGCCGCGGCGCCGTCATCCGTCGACACCGTCGCGAAGTCGAGCGAGTCGATGCGCGCGTTCACGAGCACCGTCGGCAGGTTCACCTGGCGCAGCCGCTCGTAGTGGGCGTGCGGGGCATCCGCCTGGCTGTAGTTGCCGCCCAGGAAGACCACGCCCGACACCTGCTGCTGCAAGAGCAGGTCCACGTAGTCGGACTCGGTGATGCCGCCCGCGTTCTGCGTGCACAGCAGAGGCGTGTAGCCGTTCTGCGTCAGGCCGCCGCCGATGATCTCGGCAAGCGCGGGGAAGATCGGGTTCTGCAGCTCGGGAAGCACGAGACCCACGAGGCGCGCGCGTCCGCCGCGCAGCTTCGTCGGGCGCTCGTAGCCGAGCACGTCGAGGGCCGTGAGCACGGCCTGGCGCGTGGCATCCGACACCCCGGGCTTGTCGTTGAGCACGCGACTGACGGTCGCTTCGCTGACCCCCACCTTGCGCGCCACTTCGGCGAGACGCTTCGACATGCGCTCAGTGTACGCAAGAACTTGCGTCTCAGCGCAAGCCCCTGCAAGGGCTCCCCAGGCCGCGAGTGCACGACGTGGCGTCGAGTGCACCGCATGGCGACGTGGCTACGTCGTGCATCGGGCGCGAAGTCGTGCACTCGCGAAAGATGGGAACAGGTGGGAACAGGAATGAGCGGATGCGTCCGCGGGTTGCTCTCGGAGATGAGCACTTCCACGCCTGCGCCCCGCCTCGCCCTTTCGGTTCTCGACCTCGTGCCGGTGCGCGCGGGGCAGACGAGCGCGCAGGCGATCGCGGCATCCGTCGATCTCGTGCAGACCGCCGATCGCCTCGGATACCGCCGCTACTGGTTCGCCGAGCATCACAACATGCCTGCTGTCGCCTCCACGACTCCCCCCGTGCTGGCGGCGGCAGGCGCGGCGCGCACCGAGCGCATCCGCGTCGGGTCGGGCGGCGTCATGCTTCCGAACCACTCACCGCTCGTCGTGGCCGAGCAGTTCGCGGCGCTCGAGGCGCTCGCACCGGGGCGCATCGACCTCGGCATCGGCCGCGCGCCCGGCAGCGACCCCGTCATCACACAGCTGCTGCGGCAGAGCGGCACGACGAGCGATGTCGACCGCTTCCCCGACAACGTCGCCGACATCGTCGCGCTCGTGTCGAGCGAGGGAGCGTCGATCCGGCTGGTGAGCCCGTCGAACCACACGTCCGGCGGAACGTACGGCGTGCACGCGACGCCGGCCGCGACGAGCGCCCCCGAGGTGTGGCTGCTGGGGTCGAGCGATTACTCCGCGCAGCTCGCCGCCGCCTACGGGCTGCCGTACGTGTTCGCGAACCACTTCTCGGGTGAGGGTCTCGAGCGCGCCCTCGACCTGTACCGGTCGCAGTTCCAGCCGAACGAGCAGCACCCCGAACCCCGCACGTTCCTCACCGCCAACGTCATCGCGGCGCCGACCGCCGAAGAGGCGGAGGATCGCGCACTCCCCCAGCTGCACATGATGGCGCGCCTGCGCACGAACATGCCGCTCGTGCCGCTCGAGACGGTCGAGCAGGCGAAGGCGAACGAGAGCTTCGACGGGCTCGCGCAGTCCGTCATGGCTTCCGCCCGCGCCAAGTGGTTCGTCGGCACGGGGGCTGACGTGGCATCCGCCCTGTCGTCCTTCGCGCAGCAGCACGACGTCGACGAGGTCATGATCTCGCCGATCGCGGCGTCGTACGACGCGGAGCCGACGGATGCCGCACCCGGCCGCACCCAGACGCTCGAGCTGCTCGCGGCCGAGCTCGACCTCGCCGGCTGAGCCCGCCGGCCGCCGCGTTTCAGGCGGCGGGCACCCACTCCACCGAGGTCGTGATCTCGTCGAGGATCTCCGGAATCGGCTCCACGCCCAGCCCCGGCCCCTGCGGGACGCCGAGGTGCCCGTCGTGCATGACGAACGGCGGCGTGACGTCGGTTGCATAGAAGCGGTCGCTCGCCGACACGTCACCGGGGAGCGTGAAACCGGGCAGCGACGCGAGCGCGACGTTCGCCGCGCGCCCGATGCCCGACTCGACCATGCCGCCGCACCACACCGGTACGCCGTGCGCCGCGGCGAGGTCGTGGATGCGGCGCGCTTCGAGGTACCCGCCGACACGGCCGGGCTTGATGTTGATGACCTGCGTCGCGCCGAGGCGGATCGCCGCAGCCGCCGTCTGCGCCGAGGTGATCGTCTCGTCGAGGCAGATCGGGGTCTTCACGACCTTGGCGAGGTCGGCGTGGCCGATCAGGTCCTCCTCCTCGAGCGGCTGCTCGATGAGCAGCAGATCGAACGCGTCGAGCTTCGCGAGGTGCCGCGCATCGCCCAGCGTGTACGCGGTGTTCGCGTCGACCTGGAGCAGCACGTCGTCGCCGAAGCGCTCGCGCACGGCGCGGACGGGCTCGATGTCCCACCCGGGCTCGATCTTGAGCTTGATGCGCACATACCCCGCGTCGAGGTAACCGCCGACGGCGTCGAGCAGCTGCGGGATCGAGTCCATGATCCCGACCGAGACCCCGCACGGCACGCGATCGTGCACCGAGCCGAGCTCGCGCGCGAACGAGCGGCCTTCGGCGCGCAGCTCGGCGTCGAGCACCGCCATCTCGAGCGCGCCCTTCGCCATGCGGTGGCTCTTGAACTTCTTGAGCGCCTCGGCGACCGACGGGGCATCCGACACCCCCGCCGCCGCGAGCGCGGGGATGAGGAACCGCTTCATGACGTCGACGGCGCCCTCGGTGTACTCGGGCGAGTAGATCGGGTCGGGAAGCGTCACACACTCGCCCCAGCCGGATGCCGCATCCGCCACCGCCTTCACCAGCAGGATGTCGCGCGCGGTCTGCGTGCCGAACGACGTGCGGAACGGCGACACGAGCGGCATCGCGACGCGCCGCAGCTCGAAGCCTTCGATCTTCATCGGGCGGTTCCCCCTTCGGGTCTCACGATGCCAGTTCCGCGACGAGCGCGGCTACGAGGGCCGTGCGCGGAGCGATCCCGCTGACGATGACGTGCTCGTGCTCGGCGTGCGCTCCCCCGCCGACAGCACCGAGGCCGTCGAGGGTCGGGACGCCGATGCCGGCGGTGAAGTTGCCGTCGCTTCCGCCGCCGACCGCCACGCCGACGAGCGGGTCGAGGCCGAGTGCCGCGGCGAGCGCCTGCGCACGAGCGAACAGAGAGGCGGATGCCGCGGCCTCCAGCGGCGGCCGGTTGACACCACCCAGCACGGACACCTCCGCCCCCGGTGTCACCGGAGCGAGCGCCCGGATCGCCGCATCGACGCGCTGCTGCTCGGTCGCGGTGCGCGCACGCACGTCGACCCACACGGAGGCACGTGCCGGCACGGTGTTCGTCGTCGAGCCGGAGCCTGCGACCGTCGGCGTCACCGAGGTTCCGTGCGCGGGGTCGGCAAGCGCCGAGATGGCGAGCACCTGGTGGGCGAGCTCGACGGTCGCGTTCACGCCCTTCTCGGGCTCGAGACCCGCGTGGGCGGCGAGCCCGTCGACGACCACTTCGTAGAGCGAGACGCCCTTGCGCTCGAGCTTGAGCGCGCCGCCGTCGGCTGAGGCCTCGAGCACGAGCGCGGCCCGCGCTCCGCGCGCGGCGTCTTCGATGAGGCGACGCGAGCTCGGCGAACCCACCTCCTCGTCGCCGGTCACGAGCAGCGTCACGCCGTCACGGTCGTCGAGCGACGCGACGGCGTGCAGGGCCATCGCGAGGCCGGTCTTCATGTCGAAGCATCCGGGACCCGTCATGACGTCGCCCGAGATCGCGAACGGGATCCGCTCGATCGTGCCGATCGGCCACACCGTGTCGTGGTGCGCGAGCACCAGCACGCGGGTCTCGTCGCCGAATCGCCAGCGCAGGTGCGCCACGCCGTCGATCACGAAGCGCTCAGGCGCCGCGCCCAGCAGCCGTCCGCCGAGTGCCGCGACAACATCGGCCGATCGCGCCACGGCGGCGTGGTCGGCGGACGGAGACTCGCACTGGACGAGTACGCGGATCGTGTCGACGATCGACGGCAGGTCGAGGTTCACAGCCAGCCGATGAACTTCTCGGGCGTGATGACGACCGCGACCGAGTACTCGTCCTTGATGCGGTCGATCTTCCACCCGAGGCGGTCCAGGCCGGCCCGGTACTTCGCCCAGTACGCGTCACCGAGGCGGTCGAGCCACACCCTCGTCGACTCGGGCGAGATCGCCGCCGTGCCCTGGATGATGTGCACGTCGTCGCCGACCCCGTCGGTCTCGAGGTGGAACAGCACCTTCGGGTCGGCCTGGATGTTGCGCGTCTTCACCGAGTGCGGCTGCACGAACACGAGGATCTTGCCTTCGTGCCAGAAGAACCAGACCGGCACGGCGTGCGGGTACCCGTTGCGCCCGTTGGTGCCGAGCCAGCCGATCTCATCCGTCTCGAGCCGCTCCAGCGTGCGGGCGTGGATCTCGTTCGTGGGATCGAGTTCGAGCTTCGCCGGCATCAGACCTCCGGTTCTCCGCTGAGCAGCCCGCGCAGCCAGTCGCGGGCCTCGACGAACACGTCGTCGGAATATCGTTCGGGATAGTGGACGACCACCCGGTCCGCGCGCGGGTACGACCCGAGGAACACCACCTTCGGGCTAAAGCGCCGGAGTCCGAGCAGTGCGTCGGCCATGCGCTCGTCCTGGATGTGCCCGTCGGCATCGATCACGAAGCGGTACCGGCCGAGGGCGTCGCCGATGGGGCGGGACGCCAGCAGCGACAGGTTGATGCCCCGCGTCGCGAACTGTTCGAGCATCTCGAGCAGCGCGCCCGGTCGGTCTTCGGGCAGCTCCACGATGAGCGATGTCTTGTCGGCTCCCGTCGGCGGGGGCGGCGGAACCGTGCGCCCCACGAGCACGAAGCGGGTCACCGCGTTCGGGTTGTCGCCGATGTTCTCGGCGAGGAGCTCGAGCTCGTGGTGCTCGAGGATCCCGGGTGGGGCGATCGCGGCATCCGCGTCGCTCGTCCCGTCGATCAGGCCGACGGCGCTGGCCACGTTGCTCGCCGCCGGGATGTGTGCGTGCGCGGGCAGGGTCTTGGTGAGCCACTGCAGGCATTGCGCGTAGGCGACCGGATGCGCCGCCACGAGCGACACGTCTTCGAGGCGGGTGCCCGGGCGACCGACGAGGACGAACTCGACGGGGACCAGGTACTCCCCCACGATCCGGAGGCCGGGAACGGTCGCGAGCGCGTCCTGCGCCGTCGAGACGCCGCCGTCCACAGAGTTCTCGATCGCGATCATCGCGGCGTCGGACGTGCCCTCGATGACGTCGTTGAGCGCTTCGCCCACGTTGCGCACGGGCCGCCAGATCTGGTCTCGCGCCTCGGGAACCTGTGCGAGCGCCGCTTCGGTGAAGGTGCCCGCCGGGCCGAGATAGCTGTACGTGCGGCGACGGGGAGCCTCGGGCTGGTCGGTCACGGCGTTCAGCCTAGTCCGGGGCGAAGACACGTCGCTCGGCCGTCGGGGCCGACGCTGCAACGCGACGGGCCTTTCGTCCCAACCGCGACCCTCGTGCGCGGCGAGCATGAAGTCAGCGGTCGGGACGACGGAGAGCGAACGATTCGGCTGAACCCTGTGGGTCACCTCGTCGATGGAAGTCGCCCGACCGCTTTCACTGCATGCGGCGAGGGTTCGCGTGCGCGGGCGAAGTCGCTTGGGGAGCATCCGCCCGCTCCATCCCTTCCCCATTGACGCATCGACGAAGGAACGTCCATGAACAGCATTCCTCCGGTCCCGCCGGCCGCGCCGGCGCCGGCCCCCGACGCGACGCCGCAGTACTCCGCACCGCAGTACTCGGCACCGCAGTACTCCGCACCGCAGTACGCCGCGCCGGGGTCACCGCCGCCGTACCAAGCGCCCGCGGCGCCCGGTGTTCCCGGCAAGCAGTTCATCGCCGCGTGGCTGCTGTCGTACTTCCTCGGGGTCTTCGGCGTCGACCGCTTCTACCTGGGGAAGGTCGGCACCGGCATCCTGAAGCTGATCACGTTCGGCGGATTCGGCATCTGGTGGCTGATCGACCTCATCCTGATCCTCGCCGGCGCGGCGCGCGACAAGGACGGACGCCCGCTCGACGGATACGACCGGTACAAGAAGGTCGCGTGGATCGTGACCGGTGCGATCGTCGCACTCGGAATCGTCATCAGCGCCGTGAACGGCGCCATCGCCGCGAGTCTCGGCACCGCGTCGTCGCCCACCGACACGACGCAGATCTCCCGCGAAGAGCCCGTGGTCGAAGAACCGGCCCCGGTGGACGACCGCGAGGCGGTCCCGGGCCTCGTCGGCCTGACCGTCGCGGAAGCCCGTGCCGCGGTCGAGGACGCCGGATTCGTGCTCGCTGTGCCGGACGGCACCGGCGACGACTGGGTCGTCCTGACGCAGACTCTGTCGGAGGGGCGCCAGGCCGACCCCGGCACCGAGATCCTGGTCACCGCCGAGGCGCCGAAGCCCGTCCTCACGCTCGCGCAGCAGAACGCGGTGAAGGACGCGCAGTCGTATCTGGACTACAGCGGGTTCTCGCGGCAGGGCCTGATCGGCCAGCTCGAATTCGAAGGCTATTCCACCGAGGATGCAACGTTCGCGGTCGACTTCGTCGATGCCGATTGGAACGCCGAGGCCGCCGAGACTGCGCAGTCGTACCTCGACTACACGGCGTTCTCGCGGCAGGGCCTGTACGAGCAGCTGGCCTTCGAGGGGTTCACACCCGAGCAGATCGAGTTCGCTCTCGCCGCGGTCGGCTACTGATCGACTCGCGATGACGGGGCATCCGGGCGTGTGACGATTCACGCGCCCGGATGCAACCCGGCGACAGAACCGCGTACCGCGCGGCAGACTAAACGCATGACTCGTGCAGGACAGCCAGCGGAAGCATCCGACCTCATCGACGTCGACGAACTCATCGCCGCGTACTACGACCGCAAACCGGATGCCTCGAACCCGGCCCAGCGCGTCGCGTTCGGCACGAGCGGTCACCGCGGTTCGGCCCTCACGACGAGCTTCAATGAGGACCACATCCTCGCCACGACGCAGGCGATCGTCGAGTACCGGCGGTCGCAGGGGATCACCGGACCGCTGTTCCTCGGACGCGACACGCACGGACTGTCGCTTCCGGCCGAGCGCAGCGCGATCGAGGTGCTCGTCGGCAACGGGGTGGACGTGCGGGTGGATGCGCGCGACTCGTGGGTTCCGACGCCGGCGCTGAGCCACGCGATCCTCACCCACAACCGGGGCCGCGCCGCCGACGATCCGGGCCGCGCGGACGGCATCGTCGTCACACCGAGCCACAATCCGCCGCGGGACGGCGGCTTCAAGTACAACCCGCCGGACGGCGGACCGGCCGACGTCGACGCGACCAGCCGGATCGCGCAGCGCGCGAACGAGCTGATCGCCGCGGGACTCGACGGCGTCATCCGCACGCGGTTCGCCGACATCGACGCGGATGCGCTGGGCGAGTACGACTTCCGCGACGCGTACGTGCGCGACCTCGCGAACGTGATCGACATGGAGGCGATCCGCGCGTCGGGCATCCGCATCGGCGCGGACCCGCTGGGCGGAGCATCCGTCGATTACTGGGCGCTCATCGCCGAGATGTACGGGATCGACCTCACCGTCGTGAACCCCGACGTCGACCCGACATGGAAGTTCATGACGCTCGACTGGGACGAGAAGATCCGCATGGACCCGTCGTCGCCGTACGCGATGGCGGCCCTCGTCGCGAGACGCGGCGACTACGACCTGCTCACGGGCAACGACGCCGACGCCGACCGGCACGGCATTGTGACGCCCGACGCGGGGCTCATGAACCCCAACCACTACCTCGCGGTCGCGATCGACTACCTCATGACGCACCGGCCGGACTGGCCCACGGATGCCGCGATCGGCAAGACCCTCGTGTCGTCGATGATCATCGACCGGGTTGTCGCCGCGCTCGGACGCCGGCTGTACGAGGTGCCGGTCGGGTTCAAGTGGTTCGTGCCGGGGCTGCTCGACGGGTCGATCGTCTTCGGCGGCGAGGAGTCCGCGGGAGCGTCGTTCCTGCGGCGCGACGGCTCGGTGTGGACGACCGACAAGGACGGGATCATCCTGTGCCTGCTCGCGTCCGAGATCCTCGCCGTCACGGGAAAGACCCCGTCGCAGCGGTACGCCGAGCTCGAGGCGCAGTTCGGGTCGTCGGCGTACCAGCGCGTCGACGCGCCCGCCACTCCGGCGCAGAAGGCGGCCCTCGCCAAGCTCTCGCCCGAGGCGGTCACCGCGACCGAGCTCGCCGGCGAGCCCATCACGGCGAAGCTGTCTCACGCGCCCGGCAACGGCGCGGCGATCGGCGGACTCAAGGTCGTGACGGATGACGCGTGGTTCGCCGCGCGCCCCTCCGGCACCGAGGACGTGTACAAGCTCTACGCCGAGTCGCTGCGCGGCCCCGAGCACCTCGCGCAGGTGCAGGAGGAGGCGCGCGCGGTCGTGTCGGAGGCCCTCGGCGGGGTGTGACGGTCTCTCTCTAGATGTACTGCCCAGGGAGGTTGTTTGATCTGGCTTCCCTGATGTGACGAGAACCTCCCGGCAGAGTGGAGCTGCTACCGCATCCGCTCTGAACCAG